>Ga0210396_10000554_pt1 | contig 48260 bp, 30 predicted proteins | sample IncBWH17OmetaG_FD_155466 | JGI IMG/M metagenome (GOLD analysis project Ga0210396, IMG submission 155466) | Forest soil microbial communities from Barre Woods Harvard Forest LTER site, Petersham, Massachusetts, United States - Inc-BW-H-17-O ... | reverse complement strand
CGTATTCTTCCGCATCTGTTCCAGCGTTTGGGCGAGCGTGCTCTCGTGAGTCGCCAGGGTCCCGAGTCGTTTCTCAATCTCTTTGCGCATCCGTTTGGCCCGATTCTCCGAGTTCACCTCCGCGATCACACGTCCCTCGGAAATCTTGATGTGGCCCAGGATGGTGTTGTCCCAAGTTTTAAACTTACGATTGCCTTCCTTGATCCAATCGATGTCCACCTTCCGCAGCTTCCCGTCGTCGCTCAGTTCCGCATCGTCGAGCAACTCCTCACGGGAATGTCCCACTGCCAATGGGGCCAACGCGTCGAACGCCGCTTCCGCCGACTCGATCCGAAACGTCAGCGTGTGAAACAGCAGCGGGTCGCCGTCCGTATTGCACAGCACCGGCGGAGCGAATAGCCGGTCCCGAATGTCCAGGTAGGTGGCGCGAATCAGATCCGCATATCGCAACAGGTCGTGCGGCGCCAGATAACGATTCTTTTTGGCGATTCTCTTCTTCAGTTTGTTTCGGAGTTCGATGACTTCGATCTTCTTGTCCGGCGGAATGCAGATGGGTGCCATACTGCCGAACACGGCAAGCTCGGGCTGGTGCCAGATCTGGGCAAAAAGCAGGTCTCCCGGCCGCAAGTGTCGCGACCCCGATCGCTCGATGACTTCGGTTTCTCCGCCAATCAGAACGTCCCACACCCTCATGCGCTCACCGGGTTCATTCCAAACGACCTCGTAGAAGCTCAGCGGCTGTGTTGTAGCCTGCGCCAAAAACATCCGTTGCATCGCGGTTAGCTGCTTCGACTTCTCCAGCATGTACCAGCGAACCACCACGCCGCCCTGCCCGCGCGCGGTGGTCCGCCGAGCGTCCGGATTCCACTGGAACAAGAAATAGGGCATGAAGATCTGACGTTCGTCTGCGGCCTCTTCCAGCGGCTTCGGAACGTCGCGCATGTTGAAGTCTTGCCACGCTTCATAGATCCGTTCCCCGAACTTACGCAAGGCAAACCTGGTGAGCTCCCCCGTCAGGCGGTCCGACTCTTCGTGCTGCCGCGCCCACATGTGGTCGATAGATGGAGCATAGCCGGGCAGGCAGCAGTGCTTGTACTTCTTGCCGCTACCGCAGGGACAGGGATCGTTTCTTCCGATCTTTTCACGGGCATGATGGGGCATAACGTTGCGACATTATCGCGCGGGGTTGTGGAAAGGCAAGGGGCATACTTGGTGGATTTTCTTTCGCGAGGAGAACCAACATGTCCCGATCAATACACGCTGCACAAGGCGAGCCGTTACCCTACAACCACCACCTGCATCAGTTCCTGACCTTCCTCAAACACGAGAGAGGGTTCGCCGACGCTACGCTTGTCAACCGCGAACGTTCGCTGAAACCCTTTTTTTGCCTGGCTGGGCGCACAAGACGTGCCACTGTCCGCAGTGTCGCCGGTGGTGATTACCAAGTACTTCACCGGTATCGTGGCGGGCCGGTGGAAGCGGACCACCGTCTCGTTCCATGTGTACTCTCTGCGCTCGTTCTTTTGCTTTGCCACCAATCGAGGTTGGTGCGCGGCCGGCATTGCTGAGTCCATCGACGCACCCCGGGTCTACACGTACGAAAATCTGCCGCAAGGGCCGACATGGGAAGAGGTGAAGAAGCTTGTCACCAGCGTCAACGGCACGTCGCCAGTTCAGATTAGAAGTCGCTGCGCGATCCTGCTTTGCTCGGTCTACGGCCTGCGCGTTGGCGAAGTCTGTTGCCTGCGTCTTGAGGACATCGATTGGGCGGAAGAGAGAATCTCCGTGCGTCGTCCCAAACAGAGGAAAGCCCAAACTTATCCCCTGACGACCGAGGTTGGGAATGCACTTCTGAGGTATCTGAAGGAGGTGAGGCCGCGATGCACGCAACGAGAAGTCTTGCTGACACTCAGGCAACCATACCGACCGGTTTCGGTTGGCGCTCTTTCCACGATGACTCGGAAGCTACAAAAGAAGCTCGGCTTGAAGCTTAAGCGATATGGCTCGCACGTGTTGCGTCATGCTTGTGCCACGCACCTTCTGGCCCAGGGTCTGACCTTGAAGGAGGTAGGGGATCACCTGGGACACATGTCGGTAGCGGCTACTCGAATCTACGCCAAGGTCGATCTGGTTGGCCTGCGCGAAGTCGCTGCCTTGGATGTGCGACCGCTCGTTGACTGTATCCAGCAGTGTGAACAAAGCGCCGCTGCTTTTTACCGCATCGGAGAGATCCAGGCTCTGCGGGATGTGGGCAATCTCGGGCTGGGAGGTGTCGCGTGAACATCACCGATGCCGTCCACGAGTTCATCCTTTATAAGCAGTCGCTCGGCATGACCTACAAGAACCGAGCACTCAAACTGACTGCTTTCGCCCGCTTGGCCGGACCCGTTGAAATCGACAGCATAAGTCCGGAGACGGTTCGCCGGTTCCTTGATGCTGACCGGCCGGTGACAGCGGAGTGGTTCAACAAGTTCTCAGCCCTGAAAATCTTCTTTCGATTCGCATTGTCACGCGGTTACGCAACACGAAATCCGCTTCCGCTCTCCCAGCCGAAGAATCCGCGGCAGTTCCGTCCCTACCTCTACTCCATAGAAGAAGTGCAGAAGATGATCCGGGTCGTAGACAATCGGCATCGTGGGAACTGGCACCTTGAGCCATACACCATCAGGACGTTGATCCTTCTTCTATACGGGACCGGCCTCCGTATCGGTGAAGCGATTCGCTTGCAGCACCGGGATGTGGACCTGAGTGACGCGATCCTGACGGTGCGCGAAACAAAGTTCTATAAGACAAGGCTGGTCCCCATGAGTTCGGATCTGACCGAGGTCCTTCGAGGCTATTACGAGAGGAAGTGGAAAGAGTATGGCTCCTCAACCACCACTCCGTTTCTGGCAACGTACGATGGACGCCTGGTCACGCATCTGACCGCAGAGCTGGCGTTCAAACGCATCCGATATGAAGCCGGCGTGAAACGCACGGACGGTTTCTACTATCAGCCCCGTCTTCATGACTTCCGGCATACGTTTGCCGTGCGAAGGCTTGTGACCTGGTATCGCGAAGGAAAGAATGTCCAGCGTCTTCTTCCGCACCTGGCGACCTATCTGGGCCACGTAGGACTTCGAGAAACGTCGCGCTATCTGACGATGACCAAGGAACTCCTGGACGAAGCGAGCCATCGCTTCGAACTGTACGCGTCGCCAGGAGGCAAACAATGAAGAACGACTCCCTTCTTGGCCCCTGGATCAGACGTTTCCTGCTGGAACATCTGGTTGCAGAGCGGAATCTTTCGCGGAACACCCAACGCAGTTATCGGGATACGTTATGCCTGCTTCTTCCACGGCTTGCGCTTCAGTCGCGGACAACTGTCGATGTTCTGGAGGTCGAGGACTTATCGGCCGACGCCGTACGGAACTTCCTCGCGGGCATCGAAGAAGAGCGTGGCTGCAGCGTCGCAACTCGCAACCAGAGGCTGTCAGCCATACACGCCCTTGCACACTTTATCGGGGAACGCAGCCCTGAGCACTTGATGTGGTGCGGGGAAGTCCAAAGCGTTCCCTTCAAACGCACGGGAAAGAATCCGCTTACTTATCTGGAAAAAGCTGAGATCGATGCGCTGCTCGGGTCACCGGATCCCTCCACCCAGCAGGGTCGGAAAGATCATGCGCTCCTCCTCTTCTTATACAACTCCGGCGCGAGGGCGAGCGAGGCGGCAGGGGTGAAGATCTCCGATCTCGACGGGGATAACAGACGCGGCGGTGCAGTGCGGCTGTGCGGGAAGGGTGCAAAAACAAGGCTCTGTCCGCTGTGGCCGCGAACGATGACCGTTCTGGCTCCCTTGATCGCAGGCCGACCGCAAGACAGCCTTGTTTTCCTGAATCGCTATGGTACTCCGGTGACTCGCTTCGGAATCCATACGCTGGTCGAAAGGCATGCGAAGCAAGCCAGGGAAAGCGTGCCGTCTCTGGCGAAAAAGCGAGTTAGTCCGCACACGATTCGTCACACGACGGCTACGCACCTTCTACGTGCTGGCGTAGACATCAACACAATCCGGGCGTGGCTGGGACACGTTTCCATCGACACCACCAATGTCTACGCCGAAGTCGATCTTGAGATGAAAGCGAAGGCGCTGGCGGCCTGTGACACCGGCCGGAAAGGGTACGAGAGAAAGATGTGGCGCAAGAACCCACGCGTCATGAAGTTCCTTCGCAGTCTCTGAACGGAAAGTTATGTGGCGCTTGTCTACGCCAAACAGCGTGTCCTTAGGCGCATTCCCGAGGCGAGCGCCACATAAATCTCTGCGCCACATAAGTGGGCTTATGTTGTCGACAACATAATACTTCGAACGGAAGTACGGAGAGTTCCGACCGCGAACGGTCTTGAGTCCCTCCAACGTGTACTGCGGTGTTCAAGGAACTGAAGCCGATCCTCCTCAAGGCCAAAACGGCGCAGTCACATCCTGGAAACGAGGTTCTGACAGTCGCAGTCTGACATTCAACCGCGTTGCCTTTCGAGCACATTTTGTATCTAATCGCTTATCAGAATGCCATATCCGCCTCAACCAGCCGATCTACCCCTGACTTCTGCCTACGCACAATGACGATACGGTCTTTCCGCCAACCGTCCGTCCCGAATATAGTCTTACGTTGTCCTAAAGGAGTATTGTTTGTGGATCTAAGGCGAAAACGAAACGAGATTTTCCTGATACAATTCGGCGCGAATTGATAAGGCGAGAAGCCAGCCGCGCTCGGGTATCGTTGCACCGATATAGTCAAAGCGCTAAGACTGAAGGATAGCTATTCGATGAAGAAACGTTGGGGTGCTCGGCGTTGGTGAAATGGGCAAGCGACACGCTCAAAATCTTCACCGCCTTGTACCGCAGGCCCGTCTGGGTGCTGTCGCTGATGTAGCCGGGGGGCGCGCTCGGCAGGTTGCTGCTGAACTCGAAGTCGATCGTTCTGAGAACAGCCTTGAGGCGATGTCGAACTTAAGGACCTCGATTGCGTTGTGATCGCCACTCCCGACAAGTTTCATGCCGGGGCGATCATAGCCGCGGCCGAGGCCGGCAAAGGCATCCTTTATGAGAAACCTCTCGCAATCACGCTGGCCGACGCGCATGCTGCTTTGCAGGCGGTGGCCAAGTCGGGTGTCCGGCTTCAGATCGGTTTCATGCGAGGTTACGATCCAGCTTACGTGGCGGCGCTGAAACGAGTGGAGGCCCACGAGATTGGCGAACCCGTCCTGTTCAAGTCTGTGGGACGCGACAAAGAAGCACCTCCGATCGCTGCCTACCAGTCGAACGTGAACGGGATGATTCTGTACAACAATACCATCCACGACTTCGATCTTGCGCGTTGGCTTATGAGAGACGAGATCACCGAGGTGCATACATACGGAACAGTTGCGATCCGGCCTGAAGTCGCGCGGTACGGTGATGTCGTCGCCAGCCTGGTCAACCTCAGTTACTCGCGAGCGAGCGATTGGCAATATCGAATCCTATGTGCAGGCGGTGTATGCATACGACGTGCGTACGGAGATCGTGGGGTCCAAGGGATCTGTTTTTGTTGGCAGTCTTTACCAGACGCCGGCGATTTTTCTCTCTACGTCCGGTGAGACACGCTCTTTGGCGGAGCATTTCCTGACGAGGTTTGCTGACGCTTATCTTGCAGAAATGCGCGATTTTGTTGACAACATGCTGCACGACCGCCCCCGCGGGTTTCCGGAGAGAAGGTCTGCGAGCGCTGGCAATTGCAGTCGCTGCCGAGAACTCGCTCATGCAGCGGCGACCCTGTGCGGTGAAGTTGGAGGCAAAGGTAGCCGTACCCGAAGAGGTTAAGTAGGCGGCGTCTCCGGATTCCGGGAACCCGATGCTGCCTTGGAGGTAGAGATGAGTGGCACAACTGGGGTTGCTTACAAGAGTCCTCTGCACGAGATGACCCAATCGACGCCGACGTGTCTCTGGAACGACTCGGCTTCGATCCAGGAGTTGACGTATTCGATTGAGCACGGCGCCGTAGGAGCCACCTGCAATCCTGTCATCGTGCTCGGCGTATTGAAAAAGGAGATGAGTCTCTGGAAGGACCGCATCTCCAGCCTGATTGCCGAGTCGCCGACAGCGGGGGAGGAAGAGATCGCCTGGAGGCTGGTGCGCGAAATCTCGATCAAAGGCGCCGGACTTCTGAAGCCAATTTTTGATGCCCAGCAAGGCAGAAATGGCCGGCTTTCAATCCAGACTGACCCGAGGCTGTACCGTGACACTCGTGCCATTGTGGAGCAGGCCTCCGAATTCAGCCAGCTTGCTCCCAACATGATCGTGAAGATCCCTGTCGTAAAAGCAGGAATCCCAGCCATTGAAGAGGCCACGTACCACGGGGTGAGCATCAATGCGACTGTATGTTTCACATTGCGCAGTGCATCGCAGTTGCCGAAGCAGTCGAACGTGGCCTCAAACGGCGCGAGCGCGAAGGGAAAGACATCAGCACCATGGGACCGGTCTGCACCATTATGGTTGGCCGCCTGGACGACTGGCTCAAAGTTCTGATCGAGAAAGACAATATCTCCATCGATCCGGGATATCTGGAGTGGGCGGGTGTCGCGGTCTTCAAAAAGGCCTATCATATCTTCCGCGAACGCGGGTACCGGATTCGCCTGCTTTCCGCAGCATTTCGCAACCACATGCATTGGAGCGAATTGATCGGCGGAAATGTTGTCATCTCGCCTCCGTACTCATGGCAGTTGCGTTTCAACGCCAGCGATATTGATGTGCGGTCGAGAATCGATCAACCGGTCGATCCGCACGTGGTCGAGGAACTATTGCGGAAATTTCCAGACTTTCGGCGCGCCTTCAGCGAGGATGGCCTCACGATCGACGACTTCGATACCTTTGGCCCGACTCGCCGAACGCTGCGGCAGTTCATTACCGCGTGCCATGATCTCGACGCGCTCGTGCGGGACATTATGCTTCCCAATCCTGATACAGCCTGACTTCCGGAATGCGCTTGGCCGTTTCCGGAAGAATGGCTGCGTCCGCGCCCTTGAAGCTTCGCAGCCTTACGCGACACGATTTCTGAAACGCACTTGGAGGACTTGCTCGTGGGAAAGCTCGCAATCACAGGTGGTTCCCCGCTCCAGGACGCAGCCGTTTCCGGCTTGGCCGATGTCGACACGAGAGGAAGCCACGGCACTGGACGATGTCCTGACCAGCACCAAATGGGGCGGGCAACCGTTCCCAGGCAAGCACTCGGTGGCATTCGCGAAAGCCCAACCATCTAGGCAGCTCTCGCGGGCAAGCACTTCCTTTGTGAAAAACCGCTGGCCGCGCGCGTGGAGCAGTCTCGCCGGATGGTTGAGACGTGCCGCAAGAGCGGAGTTCTTCTAATGACCGCCTATCGAAAATACTTCGAAGCCAGTGCGCTCTACATAAAGCGGTTGATACAGGACTTCGGCCTTGGCAGCATTGACGTGATCCAGAGTGCCTTCAGCGAGCTCTATGTTCCGGGAGTCTCGCTTCCATGGTTGATAAACTCGGATGTCGCCGGTGGTGGGCCACTCATGGATCTGGGAGTCTATTGCGTGAACACGACGCGATGGCTCGTCGATGAAGACCCGATTGAAGTCGACGTGAGAAGCTGGCGCCGACATCCCACAACGTTCCGTGATGTCGAGCAGGGCATCGCATTCACTTTGCGTTTCCCCAGCGGCTTGGTTGCACAGGCCACGTCGAGTTGTGGGGCGGTTCTCTCGTCCCATCTTTTCATTCAGGGAACTAAGGGCTGGCTGTCACTTGCCCCGGCATTTACGTTCGACGAGGAACGGAAGTTGACCGGCAAAATCGCTGACAAATGGATTCAGCGAAAATTCGCGGTCGTCGATGAGTTTGCTCCGGAACTGGATGCTTTTGCCGGAGCTATTCAACAAGGCGCTCCGATCGAGCCCAATGGCGATCAAGGGCATCGGGATGCGATCATCTTGAACACGGGCGTACGAGTCCGCGAAGAGAGCAACACCAGTGCCGATCCGGTATAACTGATTGCTTCGCAGAATTGAGGCATAGGTGTCGGGAGAGTCACGGTAGTCACGATTGTCATGGTTGAGCGTAAGAAACACAATTCGGGTAAGTCAGGCAAGGCGGCGAGCATCTACGACGTTGCCCGCGAATCGAAAGTCTCTGTCTTCACCGTTTCCGCGGTGGTGAACAAGAAAAGCCATGTTAGCCGGAAACTCCGCGAACGCGTCGAGGCCGCTATTCAAAAGCTGAATTACCGGCCCAACCTGATCGCCCGAAGCCTGGCCAACCAACGTACTCATACGATCGGCATGATTGTGCCCGACATTGCCAATCCATTTTTCCCCATGGTGGTTCGAGGCGCGGAAGATGCCGCCCAGAAGCATGGTTACAACTTGCTTCTCTGTAACAGCGACGATCGCCTCGATAAGGAAGAACGCGCAGTGGAGTTGCTGCTTTCGAAACGGGTGGATGGAATATTGCTGACGAAAGCAGCCGAAGACTTCCATCCAGCTTTGCGCCAGATGATCAAAGAGATGAACATTCCCTTTGTCCTCGTCATGCGAACCTACCCCAAGCTGACGAGGGACGCAGTTATCACCGACGACTACCAGGGGGCATATAACGCCGTCTGCCATTTGGCGCGCGCAGGACGGCAGCGGATCGGGCTCGTTAGCGGCCCATTAAAGGTCAGCAATGCCCTGGCGCGGTCGCAGGGCTTTCGCGACGCCCTCAAAGCAAAGGGTCTCCGCTATGAAAAGGAACTGGTGGTGGAGGGGGATTACCGCATTGAATCCGGTTTCCGCGCCGGACATACGTTACTCTCGCACCGGCCGGACGGGATTTACGTCGCGAATCATCTGATGACGATCGGACTCTTGCAAGCGGCCGAGGAAATGGGCTTGTCGTGTCCCGACGACTTCGGGCTGGTGAGCTTCGACGACTATCCGTGGCTGAGCATCTTTCGGCCGCGGCTGACTACCGTCGAACTCCCGAAACACCAGTTGGGCAGCGAGGCCGCCGAACTGTTGATCGCGCGCATCAGTGGAGAAACCGGCCGAGCCACCGTTCGAAAGCTCCAACCCGAGTTGAGAATTCGTGAATCTTGTGGGTTCGCGCTCTTCGCGTCGAAACAAAAGGCGGAAGCCAGCGCACACTCCTAAGACTCGCTGAAGTCGATCTCCACGCGTTCCGTAAAGCCTCGCGTTTTCAGCAGGACTATCGCCACACGTCCGATCGCCTGCAGGTGCTTCTCGCATACACCTACAGCAAGGCGATGGATAATGCATCCGGGTACGGCGAGCAGATGAACCCCATCAATCCGCGTATCAGCCGAGGATTATCAGCATTCGATGCCACTAACAATTTCACGGTCAACTACAACTACTCGCTTCCGATCGACAAATGGCTGAGAGCCAATCGACCGACTCGCGGGTGAGCGATCAGCGAGATCACCTCCTTCTCCACCGGCCTTCCGATCACGCTAGTGGAGACCGGTGATCATTCGCTTCTCGGTACCGCGTTTGATGGCCCGATTGTACTTCCGGTGGATACTCCTGATCAGATCGCCCCGGTGAAGATTATGGATCAGAGGCAACCCGGTCGCTACTATTTCAGTCCGGGCTCTTTTGTTCCGTCTGCCATCGGCGTAGAGGGCAATCTCGTCGCAGATTTTTCATGGCCCCGGAACCAACAACTGGAACATGGCGTTCCACAAAGCGACTCCGATCACGGAGCGAGTGAATCTTGAATTCCGCGCCGAGTTGCTCAACATCTTCAATCACGCGCAGGTCGTTGCGCCGAGTAGCATCGGCTTGTGCGGAGGCGTCTCGAACCGCTCGCAACAAAGTTCTTTCGGCCAAATCACCCAGGCGCAGGCACCGCGGATTGGCCAGTTGTCACTGAAGCTTAGCTTCTGATCGCGGATCAAAACTCGCCCGACAATATGTTCGGGGACTTCCCGGTCCCCGAACGCTTCTAGCCCGGTCGCCGCCTCCCGGACGCAAGAGTAGAAGTAGAAAAAGGGTCCCCTTATGTCAGCTCCGAGCACGCTCGCCTAGGCCGCGTCAGGTCCCGTTCCAGGGCGAAGTCGTAGGAATTCTGAACTCCGAACTGCAACCTCGTGACGTGATTGTCAACGCGGCCGGTAGCCTGCCGGGTGACCTGCACAAACTCTGGCGCACGCGCGATCCCAAGGGCTATCACATGGAGTATGGGTATTCCTGCATGGGGTACGAAATCGCGGGTGGCCTCGGTGTCAAAATGGCTGATCCCACCCGTGAAGTCTATGTTCTTGTCGGGGACGGCTCCTATCTCATGATGGCGCAGGAAATCGTTACGGCAATGCAGGAGTCCATCAAACTCAACATCCTGGTGCTCGATAACCACGGCTTCTCCAGCATCGGCGGCCCAAGCCGCGCTTGCGGAAGCGGAGGATTTGGTACCGAGTACCGCTATCGCAACAACGGGAAACAGATTGCTATTGACTTCGTTGCCAACGCTGCCAGTTTAGGCGCCCATGCCGTGCGCGCCACGACCCATGACGAACTGAAGAGCGCAATTCGCGGATTCCGTAACCAGAAAACAACTTCGGTCGTGGTCGTCGAAACGGATTTCAACGACCGCGTGCCGGGTTATGAGTCGTGGTGGGACGTCGCAATTGCCGAAGTCTCCACATCGCCGTCGGTTCCGGAGGCTTATCGCAATTACGTGCAAGCAAAGGCAGCGCGAACGGCAGTTCTGGCCTCCGCAGGCCGACTGAGACTCGGATCGTTCTTCGTCGTCTACTTACGATATCGGAACAGGGCGTTGCCGAGAGCGTCCCGTGGCGGAGTGAGCCACGGTTCGTAGTTTCGCCATTCGAGTTGAAATCACGATTCTCAGGTGGAATACCCTCGTCTTCACAATCCCGGGACCGTGGGAGCGGTATATCCATCCGGCGGCATCAGAGTGGCAGTCAGAAACCTGAAAGTAAACAGCCCGACTCGCTAGTCGAAAAGCCGCTTGCAGACACCGGTCCAGCCCGCTCTCAGGCCGCTTCTCTCCTCATTATTACGTGTTCTTGCTTCGAGAACGGTTCCGACCTAACGGATCTTCGGGGTGCGCCCTTGCAACAGCCACCTTACCCAGGTGAACCGAACGGTATTGACAGTTCATTTCCGCAGGCGCAAGCTGTGAAGAAATCATGTCAGGGAGGCGATGCTTAGCGCCTTGTACGCCTCAGTTGTAAAGGTCTTCTTACAATTCCTACTCTCGAACTTATCTCCCCCGTTTCTAATCCAGCAGCAGCACAATAAAAAGACTTTGGATGCAAGGCCGCTGTGAGTTTCCGACGGCGTGCTCGTCAGGCCGGGACTGCCAGATTGGGCTCAACGGAGCCATTGTGCGATTGATTTGGAGGAGGTTGGAATGTTGCGTCGTGTTTCGCCGTCCGGTCCGCGAGTGTTTGTCGTTTGCCAAACCGCGAATGTCGTGCTATCGCTGCTCTTCCTCTGGATCGTGCTGAGCCCAAGTACGTTGTGGGCGTATCCGTCAAATCAGAGTGACGAGCAGGATCAGCAAACTGTGAAGATGTTACTTCAGCGGATTGAGCAGCTGGAAGCTGACCAGAAAACACTCATGGATCGCGTCGCAAAGCTGGAAAACGCTCAGAAGCCAGTGTCGACGGCCAACCCGTCAACCTCGACCGCCCCAGCGACCGCTCACCTCGCCGAGCCAACCGAGACGCCGGAACCCGAAAAAATGGATGTCAGCAAGACTCTGCTGAACATCCGCGGATTTGGCGATTTCGGCCTTTACGGAGGCAATGAAAAGGGGCAAACCACATCCTTCAGTCTTGGAGAGCTAAATCTGTTTGTGACTTCGAACATCTCCGACCGGTTCAAGTTCCTGAGCGAGATCGTCTTCGAAGCCAACGGGGGGGAAAGCCCCTCGACCCAGATACCGATCAACGCGTTCAAAGCCGAACCCGAGAGGGTTTTGCTTGAATATTCGTTGAACGACTATTTCAATCTTTCCGCTGGCCGATACCACACGGCAATCGGGTACTACAACACTGCGTACCATCACAGCACCTGGTTGCAGACGACCACCGGACGCCCTTTCCTGTTCGAATTTGAAGACGACGGTGGCATTTTGCCCGTCCACACAGTCGGCGTTTCCGCGTCCGGCGAGATTCCTTCCGGCAGTCTTGGACTGCATTACGTGGCCGAAGCGGGCAATGGGCGAGCCTCTCGTTCGCCGCTGAGCGAGCCTGTGCAGAATGTGGTGGACGAGGGCAATCGTAAAGCCGTGAACTTGGCGCTCTTTGTCAGGCCAGATGCAATACCCGGCTTGCAGGTCGGATTTTCAGGATACCGCGACGTTCTGTACCCGGCGACATCCCCGAAGATTGGTGAGACGATTGTCGATGGGTATGCTGTACTTGTCAGAAGCAACTTCGAATGGCTCAACGAAGCACTGGTAATTCGTCACGCCCTTCAAGGGGCGCCGCATGTCTTTGATACGCCCGGATTCTATAGTCAGATCTCCGAGCGATTTGGATCGTATCGACCTTATTTCCGGTATCAATACGTCAATGCGCCGAGCAATGAGCCCCTTTTCCCGGATGTGGGTTTGAGGAGCGGTCCCTCGGTTGGCGTGCGTTACGACGCAAATGAGTCGGTTGCTCTCAAGTTGCAGTACGATTACACAGCACTTCGCCATCAGCCCGGCGTGAGTACTCTCGGCTTGCAAGTTGGATTCACCTTTTGATGATGCGTATGCGCTCGCGACAGTTGAGGATGGTCCGGATAGTCTTGCTGGGATCGTTGAGCCTGCTCGCCTTCCGATTTAGCCCGTCCGCCGATGCTACGGTTGGCACGTGTGAGAGGCGCGGAAGTCCAGAACAAAGCCTTGCGATCGTCGTGAATCGAGCAAATCCTGTCGACAATCTGTCGTTCTCTGAACTCCGCAAAATTTTCCTGGGGAGGCGCAGTCACTGGCCGACGGGCCGCCGCATCGCGGTGGCCATGCTCGACTACGGTCAGCCCGAGCGGGAAACCGTTCTGGAACGCATCTATCAGATGGATGAAAACGGTTATCGAAACTATTTTCTCCGGGGAATGTTCAGGGGCGACGTGTTCATGTCCCCAAAAACGCTGGCGTCCCCGACTATCGTGCGTAAGTTTGTATTTAATGCACCCGGCGCCATCGGATATCTTCGCGCCACCGACGTCGACGACTCGGTGAAAGTATTGCGGATCGACGGGCATCTTCCCCTGGACAAGGACTACGTCCTGCAGATTGACGCAGGAAGGTGAGAAGGATGAGCAAGACTACTGGCAACGGGAGTTCCGCGTCTCCGGTACGTCGCTGGTTCAGGGTGCAACGATCGGTGACGCGCGCACCGTCGTGGAGAAACTATAGCTTCCTCCTTTTTATGGTGCTGCTCGCAGAAGTTGGAGTAGGAATCTTCGTGCTGAGAGACCTGCGCCAGTCTTACGTGCAGGTGCAGAAGATGTATGAAGGTTCGGTTCGGGGACTTCGACGAATTGGCGAACTTCAGTACGAGGCTCAGGAAACGCGGAGAAGCACGTTATACGCGTTGACCACGAACGACGGCAACTTGCAGGTAAATTACGCGGATCAATCCCGTGAGGCCGACAGGCTGGTGACTCAGGGAATCGCGGAGTACTTGGCGCAGGCGCAATTGCCACAGGAACGTAGTGTTGGTGACCGCCTGACGAATGACTGGAAGTCTTATCTCAAGATCCGCGACGAGGTGTTGGGCCTGATCCTAGAGGGAAGTCCGAAGGAAGCGGTCGACCTCGATCTGGCGGCTGGCGTTCCCCTGTTCGAAGAAGTCAGGCAAGACCTCGAGGAGATCAAGCGCCTTTACGACGATCGGGCCTCACAAAGGCTTTCGGTCGTGGCTGGCTTTTTCAGGCGATCGGTGGCGAAGCTGCTGGCGGCGTTCGGCTTCGGCCTTCTTTTCGCAAGCATCGCCTTGTGGGCGATCCAGAGTAGCAAAGTGCGCGGAGCCGTACAGCTGGCAAATTTGCAAATGGACTTTGTCGCGGCAGTTTCGCACGAACTGCGAACTCCGATCACGGCGATTCTCTCTGCTGGCGAGAACGTGCGAGATGGGCTGGTTCAGGGGCGCCCGGCGCTCCACGAGCAGGGCTCGATCATCGCAGGGCAAGCTGGCCAGCTGATGGAACTTGTAGATCAGGTCTTGCAATTTGCTGCGACCACCAAAGGCAAGCCTTGGCACGCAGAAAAGGCGATCAATGTTCACGGATTGATCGACCACAGCCTGCGGAACACGGCTGCCGTTTTGCAAGAAGAAGGATTTACTGTCGAACAGATTATAGATCCCACCCTACCCGCGATCGTGGGCGACCCATCTGTGCTGTCCCAATGTCTGCAAAATCTCATTGGAAATGCAGTGAAGTACAGCGCAGGCAGTCGGTGGATTGGCATTACAGCGCACGTTGAATGGGACCGAGACAAGACTTACGAGCTCCAAATCAGCGTGCGTGATCGTGGAGTTGGAATCGGGGAAGGGGATCTTCCCCACGTCTTCGATCCTTTTTATCGTAGCCCTCAGGTGGTGGCGGCGCAGATCCGCGGCACCGGGTTGGGACTTTCGATTGCCAAGAGGAGTGCGGAAGCGTGTGGGGGAAGACTCACAGTCACAAGTGAGCTTGGGAAGGGAAGTACTTTCACGTTGCATTTGCCGATTCCCGAGCCAGCAGGAGCGGAACTGACGGCAGCGCATATGACGAGCATCGGGGATCGGTCGTGAGAGAGAACATATTGTTGGTGGAAGACGAGCAAGCGCTGAGAGCAACGCTAAGCGTTCGTCTGCAGGGAGAAGGATATGTAGTGGATACGGCAGCCGATGGGGTCGAGGGATTTGAAAAGGCGACCACCAAGCCGTTTGATCTCATCATTCTCGACATCATGTTGCCGTATCGAAGCGGGCTAGACGTTTGCCGCGACATCCGTCAGGCTGGTCTCGCGACCCCCATCCTTTTTCTCAGCGCCCGTCACCAGACAACCGACAAGGTAATCGGACTGAAGCTCGGTGCTGATGACTACGTAACAAAACCCTTCAAAGCGGCGGAACTGATCGCGCGCGTCGAGGCTTTGCTACGCCGGGTTCCCATTCGTTCGGGCCACGGCGTGCACCAGTTTGGCTCAATCCGCGTAGATGTTCGCCGCGCCGAAGTAACCAGAGACGAGAAGCCCGTGTATCTGTCTGCTCGCGAATTTCAGTTGTTGCGCTATTTCATCGAGCGCGCCGGCAGCACCATTCCTCGCGTGGAACTTTTGCGATCCGTCTGGGGATATGACTCAAATACCATGACGCGGACTGTCGATATGCATGTTGCGAGCCTGAGGGAAAAGTTGGAAGAAAATGCACGCCATCCCGAATTGATCCTTACGGTGGCCGGTGTTGGCTATAAGTTCGTCGGTTCGAATGTTCCGTGACCAGCCGAGCACGCTGAACCTCCTATTGTCTACGAAGCGTGGAGCACGCCGTCGAGTAGAATCCTTCACGAAAACTCAAATCATCCAATTGCGGCCTTAGTTGTCAGCGGTTTCCTGGGACTTGTAAAGCCTGTAAATTCAGGGTCAATTGTGGGTTGACCTCCTTGACCCGGCTTTGACACCACCATACACTCCAGCCCAATCGGGAGAAGAAACGCTCCCGTCCCCCCTATTGGACTACGCGCGAAAGCATAGTGCGAGCACTGCCGCAGCGAAGCCCAATTGTTGAAAGCTCTCCCTCGTAAATTTCGGATTGTGCTCTGGGAGTGTGACTGCGTCACCACCCAGGAGCCGCTTACAGCGTGGTGATTCACTGGGCTCTCTGATGGCCACAACGAATTCCGGAGTTGTTAGTCGTAGAGCGACAGCGGTCACTCGAAGCTCTATCCAGCCTGCAGGCGATAGGTTGCCGCCATCCCTGCGCCTGAAACCCCGTCGATCGAGGACACACCTCGATTTTCGATCTCCCGCCCTGACACTTCCAGCTGCGTCGGTTGATCGGGCCTTATCCGCCGCCCTGAGAATGTTTGAGCCATGCGGAATTGGCTTCCTGGTCTGTGACGATCAGTGCAATGTTCTCAGCGCAAATGAAGTCGCTCAGCACATTATTTCCCGGCGAGATGGACTCGAAATCAATTCCAATGAAGTGCTTGCGACAACCGAAGAGGGCGGAGAGTCGTTGGCAGATGTAGTGGCGCAAGCGGCAAATGCTTCTGCGCTCAAAAACCGGACTCATTTCAGACGGGCCATTGCCGTCCTAAGACCTCAGCGGAAGCGGGCCTTAACGATCGTGGTTCAGTCCGTCCAACAAACCGCTCCCTTTGGAGATCCAGTCAAACTTGCTTTGTTGCTGATTACGGACGCAACCCTGTCACACGACGTGAACGTCGGCGATTTCCGTCGATTGTTTGGCTTTACCGCAGTCGAATCCCTTTTGGCAAATCAGTTGATGGAGGGCAAATCTCTCGACGAGTCCTGCGGGCACCTCGGCATTCGCCGGTCAACAGGCTGCAGTCATTTGAGACGTATGTTCAAAAAAACAGGAGTTCATCAACAGAGTCACCTCGTCGCTTTGTTGCTCAAGAGTATTGGGCTGTTGAGATGCGAGAGCGACGCAGCGAACAAGGCTTCGGGGATCGTCTTGCTTCCCGCACGCGGACGATAGGAATCGCCACCGCACGAAATCGTTGAACCTTCGGAGAAGATTCTCTAGTGAGTGTTGCGAGTTCGGGAGACAGTGTGAGCAAGGGCGCGTACTCGAAAACGCAGGGGCTTCGGCCGTCGCGACTTGGGTTGGAGTCTCGGAAACTTCCGCCGTTCGAGAATGAAGATTCCCACCCGCCAATTTCGGGCATGAGAAAAGCGAAGCAGAAGGAACGCCACTCGTGTTCTCACGATTTGATCCGCGCCGGCCTGGAAGCGTTGGATTCAGTCGATGTGGGTGTGGTGGTAACCGATGAATCGGGCAGGCTGATGGTTGCAAATCACGTCGCCGAGCAAATCCTTGAGGCGCACGATGGGGTTGAGGTGACGTCAGGCGGTATTGTTGTAGTCGCAACTGAATCGGGATTTCGGCCACTGAGAATGCCAACGCGCAGGGGGTCTCAGCCGGGCATCAGAGATGGCCAATCGACCGGTGATACCGAAGATGTCATACCCAGAGGGTCGGAGAAGAGGCCCATGACGGTCCTCATCCGCTCGCTGAATCCTAGCGGGGTGCAAAATCCTACCGATCCCGCATTTCTGATCTTTCTGCTCGATCCAGAGCGCCCAACACAGACGACAGAGCACGGACTTCGCGAACTGTACGAGTTCACCGTCACCGAGACGCGATTGGCACACTTGCTGATGGCAGGCAAGACCTTCGAACAATGCTGTACCCAGCTCGGGGTTCGTGCATCCACAATCCGTATGCATCTGGGAAATATGTTCGCGAAAACTGGTGTGCGGAGACAGGGCCAGCTGGTTTCCCTATTGTTGAGAAGCCTGGGGATGGTTCGCACGACCGCAGTCCCCAATTTCAGCCGGAAGCATGTGACCCGTTCCGCGTCACAAAAGGGCGAGGAACAACAGCTTGACATTACGGCAGCGCTCTCGGCGAGCCTCGAGGCTCTGAATTGGCTTAACCTCGGAATCATCGTCCTCAACCGTCTCGGCGAGATTTTGTTCACGAACCAGCGTGCTACGAAAATCCTCGTCGAGAAGGATGGGTTGGAGGCAACTCCCCAGGGGACGCTCTTTACCGGCCAGAAACGCTGGCCGCAATCATTGAGTTCTGTTTCGCGTACTTTTTCACCGATAGACTCGGTGATCGCCGTTCCTCGCACAAATGGGAAAAGGCCCCTAACGTTGATCATTCGTTCACTGAATGACGCCGAGCGATCTGCAGCCGAAAGCCCGGCCGCATTGGTTTTCGTGCTGGATCCCGAGCTGGCCGCTGAAGCCACCGAGGCGCGACTCCAAGCTCTCTATGAGTTCACCGCGTGTGAAGCACGCCTAGCGCGGCTTCTCATGGAAGGAAATACAATCGATGAATGTTGTGGTCCACTGAATATTTGCCCTTCCACGGCACGCCGGCACCTCGCGAACATTTTTTCGAAGACGGATGTGCGGCACCAAGGGCAGTTAGTCAGCTTGCTGTTGAAGAGTGCCGGAACCGTAAGGGTTAAGAATGACGACTGTTTGACTCCATCCCCAACAGCTGCTCCGCGAAGGATTGGCATACCTTTTTCAACCGCAAACCTGCCGCACGGTATTCGTCCTTAACTTTACTAAGTCCTAGTATGTGTCGATGGCAGAAGTGCCAATAGCACACGTGTGTGTGGCGATTCGCATCATGTTTTTTGCAGGCACTACATAATTTGACGGTAGACGAAGAATAAGTGCTGCCTTAATCTCAGCGCGAGTTGTGCGAGGCCCGAATCTCCCCTGGGCCATCGAAGATCCCCCAAAACCAGGTATACCTCATTCACGACCCATTGTGCCTTGTGGCGCCGGGTCGGAAGGAAGGCCGTACGGTCATGAGAATGTCTCTCGTTGTGTGGTTGGCCATACTCATTGACAGCGAGTCTCTCCCAAAGTTCCAGCTGTAACTCATGTGGGTGTTGGCACACGTGCGTCTGTGCTGACTAAGGTGGTTGCGCCGTTGTCCTTGAATACTGCAGCTATCCGAATACAGTCGGCGTTTCCCATACGACGCACTCGTAGACAGAAGGAGGCCAATCATGTGTAAGTCTCGCCAGGTCTGGTTGCCGATAGTTCTCGTCTTTCTCGCCACTCTGGGCGCGAGAGCTCAATCTTTCCGCGTGCAATGTCCAACGAGTACCGTGACGCACCCGGCCTCGAATCCCAACAGCCCCACCGGTGATAACAATTCGGAACCCCCTTACACTGGCCCGACACAATTCACCAGGCCGACGACCGGCACGCAGCAATGGGTCGTGCCGACGCTTGGAACCGTGAACGGCGCCATCAAGTGCCAGCAGATTTCCGGCGGTGATGGTTACTCCACCATGGCCGACGGCACGCAGACGTTCATGTTCTCCTTCGGGCCGCTCTCCGGCTTGGCGGACATCGCGGCTGGCCATGCCGCCACCCAGTTCCCGAACGTCTTCAACACTCCGTGGCCGGGGTGTACAGACTTCGCCCACTGCAAAACACCGTTGGTTCGTGGCGACCCAGCCACAACGGATGGGGCCCAGAGCGGTGGGACACCTTGGTCAGTCAACCCCGCTGGACCGTCGACTCCGGCGTTCACGTGGAACGGAGCGGTCGGACTCATGCCGGATATCGCGACGAACGTCACGGTTGCGAATCTCGAAGAGGGGCCTTTTACCGCCACCGTCCCTCCCACTACCGCCCCTGGCTGCCCGACTCCTACCGCTAACACAGTAACGGCCTGGACGGACGCTCCCTTGGGCCTCGCCGTTGGAGCGCAAGTTGTGATCTCGAACGCCACTGCCGAGGGAGGCACGGCGACCCCGACAGGCTATGCAGGCACTTGGACTATTACCTGTATCTCCTCGGGGCTCGGCATCGCTCCGGATGGGATATCGGAAGCGGCGTTCCAGTACGTCGATACGACGGCCGGGCTGGCGGCGGATACCGGAAATGATCTGGCTGCCATCGCCTCTTCTCCGTCGACCCTCGACGGGCATGTCGACCCCCGCGAAATCATGGATATCGGCGTGATGAACGGCAATATCCCGGCGCCCCTGGCCGCGTTCGATGAGGACGACGAGTTCTTTCTCACCCTCACCAACGTGGGCATGATCATGCGGCCGGACCTGTTCGAGCAGCACACGGTCCACTTCCACGGTTATCCCAACGCTTCCTCTTTCTATGACGGTGTTCCCGACGCATCCATCGCCATCAACATCGGCGCTAGCTTCACTTATTACTATCTGGCGCCCGATGCCGGCACGTACTTCTGGCACTGCCATATCACCCCGCCCGAGCACTTGCAGATGGGCATGGTGGGACAGCTCTATGTGCGTCCGCGGCAGGATCGCGTGCCTGTGGGTGGAAACCTCTTCACGTATCTCGAATACCAGAACGGGATCATCGAGCCGTCAACCAATCCGACAGCGGACTTGCGGACAGCCTGCAATCCCGCGACGGACATCCTGTGCAGCGCGACCATGCCGGCCGTAAACACGGGTGCCACCAGACCGGCTGCTGGCGCCCTCTGCAATGGCACGTCGCCAGCGGGAGAGGGGACGACGCCAAACTACGTCTACAACGACGGCGATGGCTCCACTTGTTACGACGTCGAGTACCCCATCCAGATGCACGGCTTTGACCCAAATTTCCACTTCGTCGGCATGACCTTCAACCCAGAGATGTTTGTGGACATGAAGGACAAGTACTTCCTGCTGAACGGGCGTAGCTACCCCGATACGATCGCGGCCGGCCCGCAAGCCACGGTCACCTCGGATGGCGCGATGCATTATTCGCAACCGATGCCCGCCATCATCAACATTCCGGCAGGCGGAAAGGCCCTCCTGCGCATGGTCAACTTGTCCGTCACGGAGTATCACACGCTGCAGTCTCTCGGGGTTCCGATGAAGGAAGTCGGATTCATGGCCAAGCTGTTGCGCGACCAAGACGGAAACAACACGGAGTTCTATACCAACTCGATCACCCTGGGCGGCGGCGAATCGCTTGACGTCATTCTGGACACCAGCGTCGGCAAGCCCGATGGGACGGCCTACAAGCCCGGCGAAATCTATTACCTCTATACCCCGCAACTCGACCACCTCTCAAACGACGCCGAAAACTTCGGCGGCATGATGACCGAGGTCCATATCTGCAACAGCGTGAGTGGCCCCACACACGGGAACACCTGTAATTAGGAGAGCAGCAATGAGGCCGAAAATGAAAAGCCTGATTTCGATGACACAACTTCTACTGGTGCTTGTCGTGGCAGGAACGTTGTTTCTCACGCCAGCTACCTTTGCTGCAGCTCCCGGCGTCGGCGGAACCACTTTCAACCTGACAGCCCAAGACGCCTACTTAAACCAGCCCGACGGCGAGGCGGTTTACTCGTGGGGATACGGCTGCCTGAACACGACTGGCCTGACTTTTCTTCCCGCGGCCATCACCAATGCAACGTGCCCCACAATGCAGGTGCCGGGTCCGACGTTGATCGTCACGGAAGGGCAGACGATCACGGTCAACTTACAGAATGGGCTCCCTGCCGCCGCCGGCAACACCTCGATTCTTTTCCCCGGCTTCCAGCTCACATCCACGTGTGCGAATTCGGCGACAAATCCGCAAGGCTTGTTGGCGTGCGAGGCCACGCCGGGCTCGACGGTGACTTATACCTTCGTCGCCAGCGCGCCGGGCACACATCCTTATTACAGCGGGACGCAGGGCGACCTCCAGATCGAGATGGGGCTTTATGGCGCCATCATTGTTCTTCCCAATAGCGTTCCGGCCAATTGCAATAACACCGTCACGAACCTCTACGGAAAGACGGATTTCGGGACAACTAACAAGATCCCTGGGTTTCCTGAGTCGGACTTCCGGCTTGCGCACGCAGCGTATGACCATCCCAAATCCTGTTACGACCGGGAATACCTGTTCCAGTGGGCCGAGATGGACGCCAGGATTCACCAGCAGGCACAGGCGCAAGTTCAGGCAAGGAAGGGCTGCACAGCTGGGACGATGGGCTGCAATCTTGACGTACAGACCGAGCCCTACCACCCCTCCTACTTCCTGATCAATGGGCGCTCCATGCCTGATCTGATGGACCCCAACTTCGCGGGCGAGTATCCGCACCAGCCCTATAACGGCAACCCGCACATGCATCCGGGCGAGCTGACACTGATCCGCACCATCGGGCAGGGGCGGTGGCAACATCCTTTCCATGAGCACGCGAATCACGTGCGCATCCTGGCGCGGGATGGGAATCTGGTTCTAAGCCCAACCAATCCCACATCGAGTCTCGCGGGCATTCTGATGTTCAACACTGACACGACGCCAGGAGAATCCTTCGACGGCATTTTCTACTTCAGCGGCAGGGGATTGAACTGGGACCCGTATGGTCACCACCCGACCTCCAGTTCGAATGACCCGCTGGCCATGCTTACCTGCACTCCTGACTCGAACGGCTACAACACCGGGAATACTGCCGCTCTCAATTACTACGAGTGGTGCCAGGACCACAACAAGCCGGTGCAAGTGGCTCCGTTTGGAGATGTTCCGGCGGGTGGCCCGGCTACCTTGCCCGATCCAAATGTCTTCACCAACGGCCAATGGTACGGCGGCAGCCCTTACTTCGGCCCGGATGCGGTTTTGCGCTCAACGATGCCTGCTTGCACCAGCAACGCTTTGACCGGCGCGGCAACGCCGGGCACCAACTGCACCACTTTGAACCCTGCGAATACGCAGGCGAACCCCGCCAGCGAACGTGGCTGGGCGTTCATGTGGCACTCGCACAACGAACGCGAGATTACGACGAACAACGTCTTTCCCGGCGGCATGCTCATGATGATGCTGGTCGATTCACGGGAATTTGCGATTGATGAAAGCCAGTGAGGCTCTGTTGCTGATCTTCACTGCCATCCGTTGGAGTCCCCCATCGGCGAATGGCGAACACAAATTCAAGTTTATGTCCAGGGCGGACCGACAACGAGAGGCGAGAACCATGATTCGGATCAATGATTGCAAGTCCAAAGGCACACTGAAGGTCGCGGTGCTAATGAGCCTGCTCTTTTTTGCGGCGGCTGCGGCGTTTGGTCAGCAGCAGATCAATCTGACTGCCGGGCCAACCACATACACGGCGCCCGATGGCACCACCATTCCGATGTGGGGCTATGCCTGCGGTTCCGCCGCCACCGGTTCCACCGCCACATGCGCCGCACTGAACTCGTCGGCCGTGGCCAATCTGGCGGCAACCACTTGGTCGCCGGTGGTGATCACGGTTCCCACGGGTCAGGGTCTGACGATCAACCTGACCAACAACCTTTCGTTCGCGACAGGGTCGGGCACGAATACGATTCCCACGTCGATCGTGATCGTTGGACAGGTCGGGGGCGGTCTCGGCAGTTCGCGCACCACCACGCTCAGCCCCAGCCACGCTAATGCGCAGGGTTGCCCCACTTGGTTTATTGCCTCCCCCGCCACACCTCCAGGTACGCCATGCCCGGCCCCGCAAAGCTCTTCAGGCACTCCGCCAAACCAGGCGAACCGCGTGCAGTCGATGGCCACGGAAGTAGTGGCCGGAACGACTACGGCACTGACATGGACCGGGCTGAAGCCGGGCACCTACTTGCTCGAGTCCGGCACCCATCCTTCAATTCAGGTGCCGATGGGGCTGATTGGCGTGCTGGTGGTTACCACGGCACCTTCGGGCGCCACGGCCGGCACGGCGTATCCTGGTGCCGCCGCGACAACCACTACCGCTGCGATTCCGGCGGTGACTTATAACGCCGAACTCCCGCTGGAATTCAGCGAGATTGACCCCGTGCAGAACAAAGAAGTCGACACCGCTGTCCGGACGGCGGGCTTCAATGAGACGAATGTGTGGTCGGGCATGGTCGGCCAGTGCGGCAATCCCAACGCGCCCGTGGGGATTGTGAACACGTGCTATCCCCCGGCAGTGAACTACACGCCGTTCTATTACCTCATCAACGGCGTTGCCTTGAATAAGACGAATCCCACGTTGTCGCTGTTCCAGGCTACAGCCGGTGTGAACAGTGGCACACCTGTGACGGCCGGAATTACCGGCACCGTTCTGGTTCGCCTGGTGAACGCCGGCGTGCGCATGCACGTTCCTTCGATCGTCGGATCGCTCACACAAGGGTTCAACGGAGCAGGCGCAGCCGCTACAGTCTCTGGATTCACCCTGATCGCGGAGGACGGCAATCCCATCCCCAACCTTGCCGCTGCCGGCAAGGCGTTCCCCTCGGCTCCGCGTGTACAGCACGATGTGTTTATGGCCGCGGGCAAGACGTTCGACGTGATGATCAATGTGCCAGCCCTCCCCGCTGGTGCCACTGCAACCCCAGCCCTTCCGGTGTTTGACCGCCAGCTGAGCTTGTCGGCAAATTCCAGCGAGCGCGATGCGGGCATGGTGGCCTACATCAGTGTCAACAATGCTTACAACTCCGGACTCGGACTGCCAGTTGCGGCTGGGACCGGCATTTTCGCCGGCGCAGTCGCTAACCCGGATACGTACGATTCGCTGGTTGCAGGCCAGCCACTCACGATATCCGATGTCTCGAAAGGCGTGATCGCCAACGACGTGAATGTCTACGGCGTAGCCCTCCTCGCAGCGCCGACCAGCGGCACGCTCACTTGTCCTGCTGCTGTTGCTGGCGTCTCTAACGTAGGAATCTGCGCGAACGGTACCTTCACGTACACCCCGAGCGGGACTGCAACATCAGATAGCTTCACCTATTGCGCCAACGGAACGGTTACCGCTGGGGTGTGCTCTTCCGGTATATCCACGACGGTGACTCTCGGTGCTTCGAATCTTGCCGGAAACCCCACCGCCATCGCCCAGAGCTATGCGGCCAAGGCGGCAACCTACATCAAAATTGCGTCACCCGGCTTGCTGTTGGGCAATACCGACCCGAATAACCTGCCCCTCTCCCTGGTCACCTCTCCTGCCCCGACCGTTACCGGCGGAACCATACAGGCGGATCCCAAGGGCGGATTCACCCTGTCGTTGCCATCGAACTCGACAGCTACCACGGTTAACTTCTCCTACACCGTGCAAAATTCTCAAGGAAGAACGGCCACTGGAACGGCGACCGTCAGCTTCCCCACCCCCAGCAATCTGAAGGTGAACGTGGTGGATGCGCAAGCTCTTGCCAACTGCAACGGCAATGGCACGTGCATCGCCGGATTGTCGCCCATCACCGACTATCGGTGGATCATCGAGGAAGACAAGACCTTCTACGTAGACCCGAACTGCACCACCAACAGCAGTATTCTCACGCCGGGCTGCCCGAGTCCTGTGGCCTCCGGTGGCACGATTCCCACGTTCGGCACGCAGTTCCATACGAGCACGATGGATTACGTAGCTCAGGGCTGCACGGGAACGCTGTCCTGCGAAGGTGGCCAGACGATGCTGGACACGCGGCCAGCTTGTACCTCTCCGGGAGTTCCAGCGGGGTGCAGTGCGACCGCCGGACAGCACATTGCTGCGGTGTGCGACCTTGGCAACGGTGCCTGCCGGCCTGACCCGACTGGAAATGGCTATACGGCCGTGTCGCCCAGTTCGGTGCATCTGGATCCCTCGAAGCGCTATTACATCTCGGTTTTGCCTGGGGATGCGGCGAACCCCTTCCCATCGGGTTACCAGGGTCCTCCGGGATGCTCGACCAGCACCGGCGCACAGGGTGGAACCAATCCCTGCGGCCATAGCATGAGCGGCGCTCCGATTCCGGCGGCATGCAACATACTGGGCGGGCCGAACGGGTGTACGACAAGCTCCGCGTTCACCCAGCCAGTCACAGTGGCGGTGCTGCCTACTCCGCTCCCAACGGGTAAGCTCTCGGTCATTGTCTTCGAAGACGACTTCCCGTTAAACGGTGAACAGGATGGCGGAGGCGGAAACGGAACGGTCGCACCCATCGAGCCCGGTCTAGGCGGCTTCAGCATCGTTCTATGGGACACCTATGGCGGATTGGGTGATGTCACCGGGCAGAACACTTACGACATGTTTAACGAGCCCCTGTCGAACAGCTTGTCAGGGACCATGGATCCGGGAACCGGGCTCGACGCCTGCCCGCTTACGCCCAACCCGACCTCAGGTCCGGCGGGTGCTGGGCCAGCGCCAGCGACGGCCATGACAGGCGTGATCGTGACTTGCCCGAAGTATGAATCAGACGGGATAACTCTATCTCCGCTGGCGGGCCAGGCGGTCATCGCCAACCTGATGCCAGAGAAGTTCAGCGTTCAGGCTTACCCTGGGGCAGACCGCATTGCGCGCGGCGAGGAGTGGCTCCAGACCAACACTCTGGATGGGCAGCACCCGCACGATTCCTTTATCCGTATCGGCGAGCCTAGCTACTTCCAGGAATACGGCCCGGCTGGATATCACGTGTCGATCGGCTTTGCTAACCCGGCGATCATCAACGCGCGGGCAGCGGATGTCTGCGCTGGTGCCTACGGCGCGGTCGGCCCGTGCACCAACACCATCACTGGCCAAGTCGACGTCCAGCGTCTGAGCCGGACGCCGGACCAGAGACTCTACTCCAGCGGTTCGCGCGACGGCTATGCCTGGACGCAGTGCTGGGTGAGCTTGGGTGATCCGGATTCCGAGGATTTCATGTTCAGCAAGTGCGATGCCAATGGGAACTTCAAGTTCACCAGTGTTCCCGGTGGCAACTGGAGACTGACCATCGGCGACCAATGGAATGACCAGATCATTGATGGTCTGTCGACGCCGGCGAATGTGGGATGCGTGCCCACTCCGCCCGCCAGCACGTGCAGCGGCGGACTGGCTACCCTCAACCTGGGCAATATCGGCGCCCAACAATGGCAGTCGAACGTCTACACCAAGACCTGCGTAGACGACAACAGGGATGGAATCTGCGAATCCAACGAGATTGGGATCCCGCTCATCTATACGATGATTCATTACCGCGATGGGCACAACGCCAACGCTCTGACCACGGACTTCAACGGCGTTGCTAGCTTCAACGAAACCTTCCCCCTGTTCAACTGGTACGTCGTGGAAGCGGATTCGACTCGTTACAAAACGACCGGCATCCACACCGTCTACGACGCGGGTGGCCCAGCCGACGGCTCATCCTCCTGCGGGACGGCGAATGGCGCCCGGGCGTGCGGAACATCGACGTCGTACAACTTCCTGGCGAACACCTTCGAGGCGGTTCCCCTGCCTGCTGATCTTTCCGTCCCCGGCGCCGTGTATTGCGCCAAAGCGGATTGTTCGGCGGAGGCTCCCTCATACCAATCCGGCACCGCGATCGCCAGTCCGGGAAAAGGAACTGTCGCTTCTACCGGTCGTATCGATCCGCCCTGGGTTTGGGCCGAGGGCTGGTCGGGCATGACGAGCCAGAGCAACTGGATTGAGTTCGCCAAAGCACCATATGCGCCGTGCCCGCCGGCATGCGTGAACGTCCCGAGTTCCCTGTCCAATCCCACGGGAGGCACCACCGCTTCGACAGTCCCAGTGGGCGAGAACGGCGGCATCTATGGACAGGTCACCTATGCCTCGACGCGTCCTTTTGATTCTGCCGAGCAAATGATTCAACAGCCCTGGGAGCCGAACGTTCCGAACGTCACCATCAACCTCTACCAGGAAGGCTTTGCGGCCGATGGCGTAACCCCGACTCTCACGCTGGTGGACACCACCCAAACCAGCAGTTGGGATACTTGGGCGCAAGGGTTCTACCCCGGAAGTGGTGCCGGGAGCGGGAACGGAGCAGGCCAGAAACCGTACATGAGCTGCCCCGGTCAAGGCACGGCTACGGGTACGAATGCGGACCTCTTTTTCTTCACGCTGTTTGACCAGCCGAATTATCTCGACTGGTACAACTCGGTACATAACAGCGGAACACTGCACACCCTCCCCTATAACGGCCAGTACAAGTGCTACGACGCGATGCACATCTGGAACCAGGTGCAGCCGGCGCCGTACGACGGCAAATACTTCTTCCCGAGCGTGCTCGGCATCAACCCGACGACCGGAAAAATAAATACCACATTGACCGGCGGTGTCGGGGGCACTGGCCCTGGCACTACTGGATTTACTGCAGCATCCATGCCGGGAACCAACTGCACGGTGTGCGTAGCCAACCCAACGACCATCGCCAAACCGCCCGCTGGAGGGGATTTCAGTGGGTACGACCCATATCGCGCGGGTACTCCCATGCTGCCACCCGGCAAGTACACGGTAGAAGTGGTCATGCCACCGGGCTATGAGATCTATAAGGAAGAGGACAAGAACCTGCTGATCGGCGACAACTTCATCGCGCCGGTTACGCAGCAATTCGGTGGACTGGGTGCGGATATCTTCATCATCCCCGACCAGGCCTCGGTGTCGTCGATGTACGACTCGAATGGCAACGGCTACAACCCCAACAACTACCAGAATCAGACTACGAACCTGGACTTGGTGGGACAAACTCTCTCAGGCGTTCCAGGTTTCCCTGGCTTTCAAGATCCTGTGTGGCCGTGCGTGGGCGAGACACGCGTCGTGCCCGACTACCTGAGTCTCTTCCCGCAGGCGAAGGAAGTGGCGCCATTTGCTGGAGCGATGCGGCCTCTGTGCGACCGCAAGGAAGTGATCCTGGTCAGCCAGGAATCGGCGAATGTGAGGTTCTTCGTCTACACTTCGACGCATATTGCGTCGAAGTACACCGGCGTGATCACCGACGACTTCACCTCGGAATTCGATCCGTTCGCGCCGCAGTTCGGCGAGAAGTTCGCTCCGCCGAATCTTCCGGTTGCCACGAAGGACTACCTCGGGAACGAAATCTCCCGCGTGTATTCCGACCACTGGGGAATTTATGACGGCTTGACTTTTTCAAGCTGGGATGTAAACCCACCCAACATTACCGGGTACTCTCCGACTATGTTGGTGCAGTGCATGAACGATCCGGGCCCGATCAAGGACACGAATCCGAGCTCGGCCACGTTTGGTCAGATGATCACCGATCCGTTGTACAACCCGGCCTACAGCCAGTTCTGCTACGAAGAGCCGTATATGCCGGGCTTGACGACTTACCTGGATACACCGGTTGTGCCCACGCAAGCATTTGTGGGCGCAGCTTACAACGATCCGGATTGCAGCTACCCGGACGCGACTCCGGCTCTCAAGGAGGTTGATGGCGACGGCGTAGGTCCCTGGGTCAGCAAGACTGGTTCTCGTCAGCTGACTATCACGGGTCTGGGTGACGTGCAGGTGAACAACAGCGGTTATTCGGGTCCATCGGCCAACCTGGCTCCGTACAACTTGAAAACCGTGAAGCGCCACTATGGTTTTGGTGGCACCAAGGGCACGATAACGATCGGAGGGTATAGCGTCCCGGCGGCGAACATCAGCACGTGGAGCGACACGTCCATCGTGTTGACGATTCCTGCCTCCAACACGATTCCGGCCTGTCCGATCCAGCAGCAGGCGCAGTACGGTGGATCGTCGGCACAGTGCGGTCAGCTGGTCATTACCGCTAGCAACGGCAACGCATCGATCGACACCGTGACCGTCACGATCGGCGGAAAGCCGCCTAAGCACGTGGCCGCCGCAAGCACGATCCAAGGGGCGATTGACGCCGCGGCGCCTGGTGACCTGATCATCGTCGATCCGACTTGCACCATTACCACTGGAAGCGGAGCCGCCGCGACTACCACTGTGGCCCCGTCGTGCACGACAGCAGGAGTGAACGGCAAGTCTGTCAGCTCTCACAACGAAATGGTGTTGATGTGGAAACCTGTCCGTCTGCAGGGAGTGGGCGCTGTTTCGTCCGTGATTAATGCCAACGCCCAACCGGCGGGCACGCTGCTTGATCCGTGGCGCCGCCATGTCAACTGCCTCTTCGGCTTGTCAGTATCGGGTGTACCGACCACTTCGACGGGTGGAGGAGGTTCGTACGACCCAACCGGGACCTACAATTGCCCGGAGACGGGTTGGGCGAATTTCAAAGGCGCGCCCAACTCTCCGCAGATTGACCGCTTGCCACTCGAGGCAACCGTGGGTTGGGACGCCACGCAGAACGGCAACCTGGCCGAACAGTTGCAGGAGCCCTCGCTGATGGGCGCGTACGAGGGAGCGGGAATTACCGTGCTGGGGAAGGGCGTGGATTTTCACGGAGCCAATCCCTGGTCCGATGGCAACGAACCGGGAGCATTCCCGCCCAGCACGACGCTGCTTACGGGAGTCGGTTCTAACCCGGCTACGCTTCCCACGGGCGACGCGAGCCGCCTCTGCGAAGGTACTAACGGGAATCCGTTCCCAAGCAACTTCATGTGCAACCCGTCAAGTATTGATGGGTTGTCGATCACCGACAGCTCCCAGGGTGGAGGCGGTATCTTCATCCATGGTTGGGCGCATTACTTGCAAGTCGCCAACAACCGTATCTACAACAACGCTGGAACGCTTACGGGTGGTATCAGCGACGGCCAGGGCGAATTCCCGACCCCAGTTATTAAGGGAAGTACCACCAATTCTGCCCCTGGCTCCTGCAGCAACGGCGCGGGATTCGCGAACAATCAGCATCTGCCGTACTGTCTGGATATGTTCACCAACCTGCACAACAACTACATTACGAATAACTCCTCGCTTGGCGATGAGCTGTTCTCTGCGACTCTGGCAGGCGGCGGCGGCGCGACCTTCTGCACCGGCACCGACTATTACAAGTTCAACTACAACTGGGTGTGCGGAAACCTGAGCTCGGGTGAAGGCGGAGGTATCGTTCACCTCGGAGAAATCCAAAACGGCGATATCGAGCACAACGCGATCCTCTTCAACCAGAGCGACAACCCCACCATCCCCACCAACGGTGGCGGTATTCAGGTGATGGGTACGCCTGATACCGATCCGATTTGCGGGACTCTACTGGATGCGGATTGCCCGCCGGGACTGAGCGACGGCATTGGGCACAAACTGACGATCAACGCCAACCTGATCCAGGGCAATATGGCCGAGAGCGGCAGCGGCGGCGGCATCCGTCTGCAGCAGGTCAACGGAACTGAAGTGTCGACCTTCCCCAAACAACCTCAGTTCTGGAACGATGTATCCATCACCAACAACATCATCGTGAACAACGTGGCTGGTTGGGATGGCGCGGGAATCTCGCTGCAGGATGCGATGAACGTGCAGATCGTAAACAACACCATTGCCAGCAATGACTCGCTTGCTACTTCTGGCGTGCTGACGCAAAGCATCGGCACACCGGAGGCCAGTTCGCCGGCGGGAAATTGCGTGCAAGCGGGGTTGACAACATCGTGCCCGCAGTCGGCAGGCGTGACCAGCACGCAGAACTCGACGCTGATGACCACGTCCCTGACCGGGCTAACGCTGAAATGTCCGTACGGACCCAACTGCCAGGGATTCTCGAATCCGCTGCTGCAGAACAACTTGATCTGGCAAAACCGCTCGTTCTACGTCGGAGTGGGCAACCTGGGTCAAGGGGCGCTGAACCAGCAGAAGCTCATCTCGCTGTTCGACGCCTTCAGTGGGGCAAACGCTCCGGTGCAGTCGGCCGCCGGCCAATGCACGTCGGGCGTCAGCTACTGGGACGTGGGCGTGCGCGGTGACACGGGGCCGAGCAATCACGCCTCTGGATTCCGCCTCAACCCAACCTGGTCAGTACTGGGCGACCCGATCGATTACCCTGGCGCTAACAACCTGGGATCGAATCCCAGCTTCAGGAGCGAGTATTGCAACGGTTCGCGTGTACCTCCAACGTGCTCTGCGTCGGATGGGTGCGGAGGTCCGAGTGGATATGGCGTGCCTCCGGGTATCGTCGACGCCTCTGCGCCAAATCCGGTCTTCAGCCTCACTCCAGCTGCGACGGTGGACGAGGGCAACAATTGGATCAACGTGAGCTGGGGCCCGCTCGATCTGAGCGACCCATCGTTGAATTCGGGAGCCGGAAGTACCGGAACCGGAAACTGGGGCAGCGGGCCGCTGTTTGCGGACTACCGGCTCAACTCTAGTTCGCCGGCTATCGATTACGTACCGGTCGCGCAGACGCATCCGTCAACGGACTACTTCGGAAATCCGCGACCGGATCCGGCCAACCGGTCGAAGTTCGACGTGGGCGCCGTTGAATTCGGGTCGGGTGGTGGCGGAGGCGGTGGCAGTGCGACGGTTTCGATCACTCCCAATCCGTTGACCATCACGTTGGCTCACCTGGTCTTCACGGGTACTGGGACGGTTACATTCACGAACTCGGCAACTTCGACCATACCGGTGACGGTGACAAATGTCAGCGTTACGGGCGGATCATTGCTGACCTACCTATTCCTCAAGGGGACGGACAACTGCACAGGAGTGCCACTGAATCCGGGACAATCCTGCACCGTGATTGTGGACTTCGTAAATGTGTTCGCAGCCCGCGGAGTAGATCGCGCCGGCACGATCACTTTCACCGACAACGCGACCGGAAGTCCGCAGAGCAGCGGATTGATCGGTCACGCCAACCCATAAACAATAATGGTTTGGCGATTCGCTTAATTTGATGGTGGAGCTGTTCACGAATCTTCGTGAACAGCTTCGTCTTTGAGAGAAGTCCCGATTCCAACGGCTGGGGCCCTCAGCTGAGCAAAAGATGTCAGAGCCGAGCGGTTGGAATCGGTGCTTTCGAGCAGTGGGAGAATACAAGGATGAGAAATTTCGGATTTCTGGTTTTAGGCGCCGTGCTTGCAGTTCCGCTGGTGGCAAAGACTGGAGGTGCCCAGTCTTCCACGCCGGCTCAAGCTGCTCCCGCACAGACGGGGGTTCAAGCCGGCAAACCAGTGCCACCTCCTGTCTGGCAAGGCTCTCAGGTGAATCGCCTCTCACGCCGGGCGGAAATGTATTACGAGGGTGTCTGGGGTGTCGGCGACCTCCACTTGAAGACGGCAGAGTCGGGTGAAATCATCCGGCTCAATTATCGCGTGCTGGATCCTGCCAAAGCCGCCGTGCTCAACGACAAGAAGGCCGAGCCGGAGTTGTTCGATCCGGAGGCCGGAGTCAAGCTCGTGGTCCCGGAGATGGAGAAGGTCGGGAAGCTGCGCCAGAGCAGCACGCCAAAACCGGGCATGGTCTACTGGATGGCTTTCTCGAACCCTACTCGGGCCGTGAAACGCGGTCACAGAGTGGATGTCGTCATTGGGCCGTTCCGGGCGAACAGTCTCATCGTCGAATAAGGATTAGGCAACGGCACTTTTTGAGTTCGCCAAGGCCGATTTGTTTTTTGAGTTTCGAAATCTGTTGAATTGGGGACGTGCATATGTTTCGAAGGTTGCTGGGAATCGGGATCTTTATAGCATTCGCCATCACGCTCACCGCGGCGCCGAATAGCGCATCATCACAAGCCGGACTTTCTGCAGGTCAGATCGTAGACCGAAATGTGGCGGCACGTGGCGGATTGCAGGCATGGCGGGGAGTTCAGACCATGTCGCTGGAAGGGAAGATGGGCGCCGGAGGCAACCAGCGAGCCGTCCTTCATGTGCCGATGACTAACTCCGAAAACGTGACTCTCCCACATCGGCCAACTGACGAAGCGCAACTGCCGTTTGTCATGGAGCTGAAGCGCCCCCGCAAAATGCGGCTGGAGCTGCAATTCAAGGGTCAGACCGCAGTACAAGTTTATGATGGCACCAATGGCTGGAAACTCCGGCCTTTCCTGAACCGGCATGAAGCGGAGCCATACAGCGAAGAGGAACTAAGAATTGCCTCGAATCGAGAAGACCTTGACGGTGCTCTGGTGGACTATGCTGCGAAGGGCAGCCACATCGAGTTGGAGGGGACCGAAATGGTCGAAGGCGAAGACGCGTACAAGCTCAAGGTTATCGAGAAGAGCGGCCATACGTTCCATGTATGGGTTGACGCTAAGACCTTTCTCGAAGCCAAAATTGAGGGACAGCCGCGCACACTCGATGGGACTCAGCATCCTGTAGAAATTTACTACCGCGATTATCGGAACGTGAATGGCCTACAGATCCCCTTCGTTTTGGAAACGAGGGTTCTCCCAGTGAGCAGAAACGCGTTGGGGTTACGGGATACACCCGTTCCGCCCGAGAAAATAGTTATCGAGAAAGTAGTGGTAAATCCGAAGCTTGATGAGAAGCTCTTCTCGAAGGTCGACGTTTCGACCATAGCAAAGGGCAAGTAACTTTGGAATTGCTGCCTTCGCCGTTCTGAGCAGACAATGTCTGGGTGGAAGTACAAGACTGGCGGGATGAATCAGCGTGGGGATCGCCGCGGTTTGGCAAGACCTCTCCTTGCGTGAGATCTTTGTGGTCGCATAGCCCTCCTCACTCCACAAGGAAGGTACTTTTCCACGCGGACGCCATCCGTGCACGGATCGGCAGTTGTCAGGGAAGCAATGGGCGTGAACCGCAACCAGTGCGAGAGGTAATCATTCGATGAAGAAGTTCATAGCTGCAGGTTTGGTTGGACTGCTCATGGTGGTCTCTTATGCTTTGGGCAGACGCCACTCCGCGCCCGCGACGGAAGCTGGGAACTCGCGGCGCATTCTCTACTGGGTTGATCCCATGCATCCGAACTACAAGTCAGACCAACCCGGCACCGCACCCGATTGCGGCATGCGACTCGAACCGGTCTATGCCGATTCCGTCCCCCCCGCCGCAGCGGTTCCATTGCCGGCTGGAGCGGTTGGGATCGACCAGGCGAGTCAACGATTGGTCGGAATCCGTGTAGCCACCGTTGAGAAGACATCGGGGACACATTCGGTTCGGTTTCTGGGTCGGGTGGTTCCGGAGGACACCCACATCTATCGAGTCAATGCCGGGATGGACGGGTTTATCCGCGAGACTTTCAACGATTCCATCGGAGAGCGCGTCAACAAAGATCAGAAACTCGCCGCCGCTTATTTGAGCGATACTCTGTCGGTCGCGTCCGGGTATCTGGCTGCAACTGCGGGTATGCCGGGAGCGGTCGGCAAGGACGGTTCGCGGACTGTTCCGTTTCCGGGGGCTGTGTCCAAGCAAGGCGTGAGCAGCATTCAGGGCTACACCGATCGCCTGCGCAATCTCGGCGTGAGCGAGGTGCAGATCAAGCAGATGGCGGAGAACCGCAAGCTACCCGAGACCGTGGACATCGTCTCACCGGCCGATGGCTTCATCCTTGCGCGCAACATCACCCCTGGCCAGCATTTCGATCGGTATGCGGAGTTCTACCGTATCGCGGACCTGAGCGAGGTCTGGATCGTAGCGGACGTGTTCGGTGAAGACGCGCAGAACATTCAATCCGGGGCCGGTGCGCGTCTAACTTTGCGGGATCAGCATGGCACTTTCCTGGCGCGGGTGAGCAATACCCTGCCTCAGGTGGATCCGGAGACGCACGTGATGAAACTCCGCTTGGAGGCGAACAATCCAGGTTTCAGACTGCGCCCCGACATGTTCGTGGATGTCGAGTTGCCCGTGGGCGGGGGAGCAGGCCTCACGGTGCCACAAGATGCTGTGATCGACTCAGGTGACCAACAGCGCGTTTTTGTAGAGCGCAGCCCGGGAGTGTTCGAACCGCGCACTGTGCAAATCGGTTGGCGTTCCGGCGACCGAGTCGCAATTGTGCATGGACTGGCAGAAGGCGAGCGCGTCGTCGTCGAGGGAACTTTCTTGGTCGATTCGGAGACTCGGTTAAAATCCCCCGCCCCAGCGCCCGATAACCAAAAAGCCCCGCCCACCAAGCCATCCCGAATCTAGCATGCTCTACCTGCGGAGCGACCACCGGCCCCGCGGAGGCGCACTACAGAGAAGTATGAAGCGTACGAAACGTCCGCACCGCTTTGATGGGATTGCTGTCGTAAGAGCGACTGCGCGCATGGGCACGAAGAAATTCACTGTGAAATAACAGTGGCGGATCGAGCTTGCGCAGTCGGAGAAATCTGCTTCACATCCTCCACGTAAGTGCGCAAAATTTCTGCGACGCTCCACGCCTGCGCGACGCATCCGCGCGGATGCCGGGGAGCATCTCCGTCGAAGATTTCCGAGATCTGGCCGAGCCCGCCGTCGGTCAGGTGATTCTTCAGAGGTTCGAGCCAGATGGCAGTCTGATCGCGGGCGGCTGGGCTGTCGCCGTGCACCTTGATATAAGCGCGAATAAATGGGCCCATCAACCATGGCCAAACGGTTCCCTGATGATACGCGCCGTCACGTTCAACGGGACCGCCCGCATAACGACCTCGGTATTGTGGATCGCTTGGCGACAGGGTGCGCAACCCGTAGGGCGTTAGCAGATGCTCCTGGACTCTTTCGACCACTTGCCGCGCATGCTCGGAGGACAACATGCTGTGGGGCAGGCTGATCGCGAAGATCTGGTTGGGACGAATCGCAGGGTCCCGAACGTCACGGTCCACGACATCGTAAAGGCAGCCCGCAGCATCATTCCAAAATAGCTCGTTGAAGCTGATCCTGGCAGCATTGGCCATCTGACCATAACGCTCCTGCCCAACGCTGTCCTGGAACCTTCGAGCCAGATCCTCAAGAATGCAGAGCGCGTTGTACCAGAGCGCCTGAATCTCCACCGGCTTGCCGCGCCGCGGGGTCACCACCCAATCGCCAACCTTGGCGTCCATCCAGGTGAGTTGGACTCCGGGCTCGCCTGAATTGAGCAGCCCCGATGAATCCACTCCGATTCCAAAGCGTGTTCCCCGGATGTGCCACGAGATGATGTCGACAAAGACCGGGTATAGCTCTGTGTGCACAAACTCGACATCATTCGTGTAGGCGAGATAGGCGCGGGCTGCTTCGAAGAACCAGAGCGTGGCGTCGACTGTGTTGTATTCCGGGAGCTCTCCGCGATCGGGAAAGCGATTCGGAATCAAGCCATGGTCTACATGCTGCGCGAAATTTCGGAGAATACTTTTTGCCACGTCATGACGGCCCGTCGGCAAAGCGAGACCAGGAAGTGCGATCATCGTGTCGCGACCCCAGTCACTAAACCAGTGATAGCCGGCGATTACCGTCTTTTGATCGCCACGAGAAACGACGAATTGATCCGCGGCCGCGGTTAGCGCCTGGGTGAACTCGTCCGTGACCGGGGATGCTTTCGTTATTGCCGCTCGGCGCGCAATCTCTGTTTCGAGATATTCATCGAAGTTGGAGAGACGCTGTGGGGCGGTTGAGGCGATGATGGTGACTTGGGGCTCGACGGTTACGTCAAAGTCGAGAACGAGCGGATTGAAGAGGTCCTCGCGATAGTCCAGCCCTCGTTCGCGTTCGGCATCGTATTCGAAATTGCGGTACCACTGTCCGGACTTCACCAGGCCAGAACCGTTGTGAGCCAGATAGAACGACGGCAGGTCAGTATAAGGCGTGATGCTGGCCAGTTGTTCGTGCTCGGCGACCCGCGAATTGATCGCATAGTTTTCGTGAGTCAGGCTGTGAAAGTCACGAAATGCAATTAGCGGCCGGACTTCAAATCGTAGGTTCTTGCGGGAAGCGAGGCTGGCGCTCGATCTAAATGAATATTGAACGGCCGTGGTATTTTCGCCATAAACCATGAAGACGGACTTTTCAATCTCGATGCCGTCAATTTCGTAGGTAAAAACGGGGAATGGGTCGAGGCGAAATTGTCGAAGGTATCGAAAGCCTTGCGGGTAGACTGCGCCCGGATAGCGGTTTGCCGAGAGCTCGAACGCTCTTTCGTCGATGAACAGAGTTTCCTCAACTTTCGACAAAAGGACGAAGCGTCCGACGGGCGGCATCGTCGCCGCGACGAGCAAGCCGTGATAGCGGCGTGTGTTCAGCCCAACGATGGTCGAGGATGCGAAGCCACCAATGCCATTAGTTTCCAGCCACTCTTTAGCGAGGGCAACGTCGAGGTCGGCGCAAGTTTCGTGTCCAAACTGAATCATGCAGGCAGAACGAATCCTTTCGACATGTCTTGACGCACATCAATCGGCTGCGGTGGTCAGTTCAGAATCAGACCTTCTGCTGTCGCGGGCTTCCCCACTTTGCTGCATCAACTTGGTCACGATGCCGGTCCATCCCGTTTGGTGGCTCGCCCCGATTCCCGCACCCGAGTCACCATGAAAATATTCGTGAAACAGCACGAAGTTACGCCAATGCGCATCCGTCTGGAATTTCTCCAGGTCGCCAAACACCGGCCTTCGGCCGTTTTCATCCTGCAGGAAAATACTTGTCATGCGGCGCGATAGTTCTCCCGCGATGTCCCACAGCGTGAGCATCTTTCCCGATCCCGTCGGGAACTCTACCGTGAATTCGTTTCCGAGGTAGTGGTGAAACTTCTGGAGCGACTCGATGAGAAGAAAATTCACCGGGAACCAGATTGGCCCACGCCAATTCGAGTTGCCGCCAAAAAGGCCGGTCTTGGATTCGCCCGGCTCATAGTCCACCCGGTGCTCATTTCCGTTTACGTGCAAAATGTACGGGTTCGTTTGGTGATAGCGCGAGAGAGCGCGAATGCCGTATGGAGAAAGAAACTCCTGCTCGTCCAGCATGAACCTCAGAATGCAGCGTAGTTGATCCTGATTGGCGATCGACAGCAGTCTCCGGTCGCGAATGCCTTCGGACCGCATGCAGGCCAGGTTTTCGGTAAGATCTGGCCGGTTGTCGATGAACCATTCGAGTCGCCTTTTGAAATCGGGCAGGCGGTCGAGGACTTCGGGCTCGAGTGTTTCGACGGCAAACAGGGGGATCAATCCCACGATTGACCTGATCTTCATCGGGAAATGGGATCCGTCGGGAAGCCTCAGGACGTCATAAAAGAAGCCGTCTTCTTCGTGCCAAAGGCCGATGCCATCCTGGCCCCGATGGCTCATTGCGTGTGCAATATAGACGAAGTGTTCCCAGAATTTGCTGGCGACGTCTTCGTAACACGGCTCTTCTTTCGCCAGTTCGAGGGCGATCGCCAGCAGATTTAGTGTGTACATCGCCATCCAGCTCGTTCCGTCCGACTGCTCGATGTAGCCGCCGGTGGGAAGGGGTGCGCTGCGGTCGAAGACGCCGATGTTATCGAGGCCGAGAAATCCGCCTTGGAAGATGTTCATGCCCTCGGCGTCTTTCCGGTTTACCCACCACGTAAAGTTCAACATCAACTTATGGAAGGCGCGCTGTAGAAAGGCGCGATCGCCTTTGCCCTTGCGCTTCTTGTCGATCTTGTAGACGCGCCATGCAGCCCATGCGTGAACGGGAGGATTCACATCGCCGAACGCCCATTCATACGCAGGAATTTGGCCGTTCGGATGCATGTACCACTCGCGCAACATAAGCGTGAGTTGTTCTTTCGCAAAATCGGAATCCACCAACGCCAGGGGAATGCAGTGAAACGCCAGATCCCACGCGGCGTACCACGGATATTCCCACTTGTCGGGCATGGAAATGACGTCGGCGTTATACAGGTGGGTCCACGCGTGATTTCGCCCGCCTTTGCGTTCCTCGGGCGGTGGCGGATTGCCCGGATCCCCGTCCAGCCAATTGTTGATTACGTAATGATAGAACTGTTTCGACCACAGCATTCCCGCGAAGCCCTGCCGCATGACGCTCTTCGCGTCGTCGGAGAGATCCTGAGGAATCACCGTGGCATAGAAATCGTCCGCCTCGCGCTGTCGAAGAGCAAATGTCTTATCAAATTCCGCGAAGGCATCCTTTCCCTTGAGGTCAGAATCTGTGAGACGTAAACGAATAACTACAGTCTCACCCGCGCCCAACGACAGTTCATAGTGAACCGCAGCTTTCGTGCCTCGCCAATCGGGATTCACGGCTGCTCGCCTACCATGCACAATGTAGTTGTCGATCCCGTCTTTGACGTAGGGCATCTGGTTCGCTGCGCCGTACAAACGCTCGAAATTGCTTTCATTCTCGGTGAAGAGAAGCTCCGGTGAGCCTTCGCAATGGAGCCACCGGTTCCCGGGCTTGTCGTGATTCAGTTCAATGACCGGATCGGGTGCCGGGCGCGTCCGATGCAACTCGGGACGTCTTTTGGAACTTCCCCACGACCAGGTATTCCGGAACCATATCGTCGGCAGAAGTCGGAGCTTTGCCCGCTCAGGGCCGCGATTGGTCACGGTGATCCTGATCAGGACGTCCTCAATGTCCGCCTTGGCGTACTCGACGAAGACATCAAAGTAGCGATTGTCGTTGAAGACTCCGGTATCAAGCAGCTCAAATTCCGGCTGGCTCTTGTCGCGGCGTCGATTTTCTTCGACGAGTTGAAAGTAGGGGAATTCCGCCTGGGGATATTTGTAGAGGCACTTCATGTAAGAGTGCGTTGGAGTCGAGTCCAAATAGAAGTAGCATTCCTTGACGTCCTCTCCGTGATTCCCCTGATTGCCCGTTAGACCGAAGAGCCGCTCTTTCAAGATCGGATCGTGCTCATTCCAGAGTGCAACCGCGAAACAGATCATCTGCCGCCGATCGCAAATTCCCGCCAGACCATCTTCATTCCAGCGATAGGCCCGTGAGCGAGCATGGTCGTGCGGGAAATACTCCCAGGCTGTTCCATGGGGGCTGTAATCTTCGCGCACCGTGCCCCAGGCGCGCTCGCTGAGATAGGGCCCCCAACGCTTCCAGTGCTTTTTGCGAGTTGCGGACTCTGAAAGCCTGATTTCCTCTTGTGTCATGCAGATCCCCACTTTGCCCGACGACAGGCCAACCGTTCATTGGACGCGCCAGGGCGGCGGAAGAAACAAATCCTCGTTTTTCTTTGCCCGACCCCTTGGGCGAGTGGTTCCCGTAAACCCCTATACGCATAGTTTGGCGACGCACGGCGCCATTGGCAAGTCGAGCCCTGGATGACTAGGGCAGGGTCTTTCGAGTCGGCGGTCGCCTCCTCTTTGGTCGAGGCGTTGTCCTCAGTCGCTCACGTGTTTCCCCAGAGTCCTGTTTACAACGATTCGGTCCTCCTTATAATGCACATGCCCTCCGGGAGATCAACATGCGCACGCTCAAAGTCCTGGCTCTGATCGCCGTTTTCCTGGTCAACACGCTCCTCGCGTTGGCCCGTCCTCGCTGGACGGAGTCCGAGGCAAACGCCTGGTATAGCCGGCAAGGGTGGCCTCTCGGCAGCAACTTCATACCGTCGTCGGCGATTAACGAATTGGAAATGTGGCAAGCGGATACGTTCGATCCGCAGGAGATCGATAAGGAACTCGGCTGGGCTCAGGGCGCGGGCATGAACACCATGCGCGTGTTTTTGCACGACCTTCTCTGGGAGCAAGACGCGCCGGGTTTCAAACAGCGGCTCGACGCGTTTCTGGCGATTGCCGATAAGCGTCATATTCACCCGGTCCTGGTTTTATTCGATTCCTGTTGGGATCCGTTTCCGAAAGTTGGCCCTCAACATCCTCCCGTCCCAGGAGTACATAATTCCGGGTGGGTGCAATCGCCGGGCGCCAAGGTTCTCCAGGATCCAGCGCAATATGCGAAGCTCAAGAGCTACGTGGTGGGTGTGGTCGGAGCCTTCGCGAACGATGGGCGTGTGCTCGCCTGGGACGTGTGGAACGAACCCGACAATACCAATGGTGGTTCCTACGGCAGCAAGGAACCGCAGAACAAAGTTGAACTCGTACTGCGGCTCCTTCCTCAAGTTTTCGATTGGGCGCGATCGGCGAACCCTTCGCAACCGCTGACCAGCGGGGTCTGGCACGGTGAGTGGACATCAGCCGATCGCCTGAGCCCGATGGAACATGTTCAGCTCGAACAGTCCGACATCATTTCCTTCCACAACTATTCCTGGCCTGAAGATTTCGAACGGCACGCGCAAGCACTCGAAAGGTATCGGCGGCCCATTATCTGTACGGAATTCATGGCACGGCCGGTAGGCAGCACCTTCGACACGATCCTGCCCATCGCCAAGAAGCATCATGTGGGCGCAATCAATTGGGGGCTGGTCGCCGGCAAGACTCAGACGTACCTGCCATGGGATTCGTGGCAGCGTCCCTACGTGGTGGAGAAGCCCCCGGTATGGTTCCACGAAGTTTTTCATCCCGACGGCACGCCGTATCGCGAGCGCGAAGTCGAGATCATGCACGAGCTAAGCGGCGCGTCTCCAGCGAAATAGACTCTGATTGCATGCTTCCTTGAGGCCAGATCCGTCGATCACCGGGCGCCGCCGATGACTCGTCCGGTATACCATGAGCCGTGGACCTTCCCGTCAACCCGCCTTTGTTGCCGATGCTTGCCAAGCGAGTAGAGGGATTGCCATCCGGCGATGATTGGATTTTCGAGCCCAAGTGGGATGGATTTCGCGCTCTCGTTTTTCGCGACAGGGACGAGATCTTAATCCAGAGCCGCGATGAAAAGCCTCTCAACCGCTATTTTCCGGAGCTGCTGGAACCTTTGCGGTCCTTTTTGCCGGCTCGCTGTGTGCTTGACGGTGAGATCGTGATCGTCCAGAACAATGAACTCGACTTCGACAGGCTGCAGCTGCGACTGCATCCAGCGGCCTCCCGGGTAAAGCTCCTCTCGCAACAAACTCCATCGTCAATTGTCTTTTTCGATCTTCTTTGCCGCGACGACCGCGACCTTCGGCAAGAACCATTTCAAATTCGCCGCCGGGAACTGAAATCGCTTTTGTCGTCTGTCGCTCCGCCGATTCACCTGACGCCGGCGACAAGCGATCGCAACCTCGCGTCTGACTGGTTTCGACGCTTCGAAGGTGCGGGCCTCGACGGCGTGATTGCCAAGCCGATCGCTGGGACCTACGAACCAAACAAACGTGTGATGTTTAAAGTGAAGCACGAGCGTGATTGCGACTGTGTGGTGGCAGGATTTCGCTGGCACAAGAAAGGGGAGAAGACGCTCGTTGGATCATTGTTGTTGGGATTGTTTGACAGTGAAGGCGCTCTGCAGCACGTCGGAGTTTGCGCCAGTTTCAGCACCGCAAAGCGCCGCGAGTTGGTGGAATTCCTCGAGCCTTACCGTGAGAACGCGCTGGCAGCTCATCCATGGAGGCGTTGGGCAGAGCAGGACCCGGAGATGGCGGACGCTGTAAAACGCATGCCCGGTGGGCAGAGCCGCTGGAGTCAAGGCAAGGACTTGTCCTGGGAACCCGTGCGACCCGAGCTTGTCGTCGAGGTTGCCTACGATCACATGCAGGGTGATCGCTTCCGGCACACCGCGCAGTTCCGAAGGTGGCGCAATGACAAGAAGCCGACCGACTGCACATATGCGCAGCTCGAGGTCGTTCCACCTCAGGAGCTAGCCGCGATTTTCCCGCATGGGCGCTAGGCTTTGCCGGATCTCAGTCTTTACGACTGCTCCTCCATTTTCTTCGCTCGCCTTTTCTTGCTCCATTCGCGCCACTCTCTCGTCGGATCATCGTCGGGATCGGGTGTTTCCTGCGGTGGCCGAATCTCTTCGGGCACGTGACGCAGGTTGACACGGATCCGCGTCCACGTGGACGATCGGCCTCGCATCGAGTCGACCAGGACGTCGTCAACGGCGAGCAACCCCGCAACTTCGGGATACTTCGTCTTCCACCTTTCGAGACCAGCCAGCGCGGCTGCCTTGTCTGGAGAGTTCGCCACGACAATAAGCGGCATCTTGGTCCGCGGTTTCTTCGCTGCTGATTTCACGCGGGAAGGCGCCACCCGTGGAGCTTCATTCTCCATCTTGCGGAAGTGCGGCGGCCATGGCGCGTCCACGAGGCCGGCAGCTTCATCCTTAGCAGCCAGTTCCAACAATTGTTCAAGCGAACCTGGCGAATCATCCATTGCGGCGTGCGGATCGCCAAATTTTGCAAAACGGGCGGGCACTGTGAAGAGTGTGAAGTCAGCCGGTTCGCAATCCGGAACTTCATTCCAGTGAAGCGGAGCCGAGACGCGGGCGTCGGGTAGCGGGCGCACCGAGTATGCGGAGCAGGTAGTGCGATCTTTTGCGTTCTGGTTATAGTCCAGAAACACGCCGTGTCTTTCTTCTTTCCACCATTTCGAACTCGCGAGCGTGGGCACGCGGCGTTCTACGGCTCGCGACAGCGCTACGGCCGCGCGGCGTACCTCGGTAAATGTCCACCGGGGCTCGATGCGAACATTCACGTGCATGCCCCGCGAGCCACTGGTCTTGGGCCAGCCGCGAAGGCCTAATTCGTCGAGGAATGATCGCACTTCGAGAGCAACCTTGCGGACGTCGTCCCAGCTGACACCCGGGATCGGGTCTAGATCAATGCGCAACTCGTCGGGATGTTCAAGGTCGCCAGATCGAACCGGATGCGGGTGAAGTTCGATGCACCCCAGGTTCACGATCCAGGCAAGTCCGGGCGTATCGTCCACGACTATTTCTTCCGCAGTTCGTCCGGAAGGGAAGGATAGCGTGACCGTCCGTAACCACGAGGGCCGCTGAGATGGCGCTCGCTTCTGATAGAACGCTTCGCCCTCGGCCCCGTTCACGAAGCGCTTGAGGACGATCGGACGATCACGAATCCCCGCGAGCGCGCCCGGCGCGACCGACAGATAGTAGCGTACAAGTTCCATCTTCGAGACTTTGGCTTGGGCGGAGAAATAGGGCTTGTCCGGATGCGTGATCTGGACTTCTCGTCCTTCGATTGAAAGCACTTCGGCAGGTTCTTTCGCCACGAAGACAGGCTACCATTTCAGTGCGACCATGAGCGGCCGGGGTCGCCCGAGAATGTCTGAATCGGAGTGTTGGCTTCTGGCGTATCGCAGATTGCGCGGCAAGAGCACGGGCCGCCCTGTACTCTTTAGGTCGCCATCACGGGACTACCGCTGTCTTGTTGAGTTTCAGTTCTCCCGAGAGCTCGATCTTTTCCGACGAACTGCCCACAAGCACCTGATAGGACCCCGCTTCCGCTCGCCATTGCTTTGCCTTTTCGTCGTAGAAGCAGAAGGCACGAGCATTAAGCGGCACCTGCACCGTCTTCGTCTCGCCGCGAGACAGGCTGACTTTCACAAACCCCTTCAGTTCCTTCGGCGGACGAGGGACCGAGGAATGGCTGTCAGCCAGATAGACTTCCGCAACCGCGGAACCAGCGCGAGATCCCGCGTTCGTGATGGAAAAAGAAACGGTCGCGCCCGGTATCGTTGCAGCCGGCGTTACCTTGAGATCGCTGAAGTTGAAGGTTGTGTAGGAAAGTCCGAAGCCAAACGGAAACAGCGGTTTCATGTTGTTCTTTTCATACCCGCGATAACCAACAAATATGCCTTCCTGATATTCGATCCGGTTCGTGCCCGGCGTGGGATAGTAGTGATCATGTGATGGATTGTCCTCCCACCTTTTTTCGAAACTCACTGGCAGTCGACCGGACGGATTCACATCACCGAACAGGATCTCGGCCAGGGCCCGTCCTCCCTCCTGACCGGGGTACCAGGCCTGAAGAAGCGCAGGCACGCGATCGATCCACGTGTTCATGTCCACTGCGCCGCCCGATGTCAGCACGACGACCGTGTTCTTGTTCAAACTGGCAATTCTGGTCAGAAGTTCGTCCTGCCCAGGAGGCAATCGGAAGGTGCGATCGTATCCTTCCGTTTCAGTAGACGGATTGAAGCCAAGAGCGAGAATTACCACGTCGGCCTTGCGCGCCAGTGCCTCAGCGTTTTGGTCCACCCAGTCGCCCTCGCGAACGATTCCCATGCGGACAAAAACGCTGCCGAAATCGCCCGGACTGTGGTATTCGAGCACAATCTTGTGAGGCGTCGTGTCGAGCGAGACAACGTTGTCCTCGACAATCGCCTTGGTCAGAGTCCAACTGTTGCTGATGAGCTTGTCGTCAACGTAAAGGCGATAACCAGTCCCGGCGAAGCCTCCCTGTTGCACCACGAGATCATGATTGCCTGCCGACGACGGCGTGAAGAAACCTGTCCAGCGAGCCGAGACGGGTTTACCCGGGGCTAGTGCCGCAAGGTCGAGATCGCCGCTCGATAGCTCGTCGATGTCCAGTGGCTTGCCGAAGTTCAGATGATCGTCGGTTCGCGTTTCTACAGGGGAGCCCGAGAGATTTTCGTTGTCATAAACCTCAGCTTTCAGTCCAGAGGCGCCATTGGGCGTGACGGAAAACTTGGTATCGACCGCGATTTTAGTGAGCGTTGAAATGCCACGACTCGAATAAACGGTCCCCTCGCCTACGAGGTAGTTGCTCAGTCCTTCTAGGAAGCTTATCCCGTGGAACGGCGATGCCTGGGCGCTACCTCCTCCGACTGGAACGGCTGGGTAACTATTGGGGCCGATCACCGCGATCGTTTTGATCTTCTTGCGATCCAGAGGAAGCAGGTCGCCTTCGTTCTTTAAGAGCACCATGCCCTCGCGCGCGGCTTGCAGAGCGACGTCGCGGCCTTGCTGGTTGTACCGTGGAATGGTGAGGTCGATGGCGGGACGATCCGCCCAACCAAAGCGTAGCTCTTCGCGCAACAATCGACGAACCTTGTCGTCGATAGTCTCTTGCGAGACTTTCCCGGCTTTAATCAGCGACATCAGAGCTTCGCGATTGAAGAACTTTCCCGAAGGCATCTCGAGATCGAGGCCGCCGTTGGCCGCGCCCAGCGTGTCGTACGTCGAATCCCAGTCGGACATCACGATGCCTTGGAAACGCCATTCCTTCTTCAGCAGGTCGTTGTTAAACACCCCATTCTGGGTCATGTGCGCACCGTTCGTGAGATTGTAGGAATCCATGACAGAGCACACCTGCCCCTCTTTCACGCCAGCTTCAAATGTGGGCAGGTAAATTTCTCGAAGGGCGCGTTCACCAATGATTGAATCGGTCGTATGACGACCGAACTCGGAGTTGTTTCCGAGGAAATGTTTGATCGTTGCGCAGACCCCCTGGCTTTGCATTCCGCGGATATAGCCGACTGCCATCCGGGAAGCCAGAAACGGGTCTTCTCCGAAGTATTCGAAGTTTCGGCCATTGAGGGGTGTGCGATAGATGTTCACGCCGGGGCCAAGCATGAAGTGCTTTCCCTTCGCTCGTGCGTCACGTCCAATCTGGATGCCGACTTGAGCGGCCAAGGCCTCGTTCCACGTGGCCGCAAGAGCGATGCCTCCGGCCATCACGGTTGCGGGGCCGTCGTTGCGAACACCAAAAGGACCGTCTGCGGTATGCAGCTCCGGCAATCCCAACCGCTGGACGCCGCGGACATTAAAAAGATCGATGCCGGACAACATATCGATCTTCTCTTCAAGGCTCATGCGGCCGAGAAGCTCATTTATTTTCGCCTCGTTGTCGACTTGAGGAAGCTCTTGGGCTGTAACCAGGATTGAAAGGGCAATCAGCAGGGAAGCGAGCGGAGTTACTCTGCAAAGAAAACGAGACGGCATATGTAGGCTCCAAAAGTGCGAGTCGGCCATCGAGCGCTGCTGCGTGTCTGGCTTTCGAGATCAGCCAGAAGCATCGCTCTCCGATGGTGCGATCAGATTTTTGGTGAGTATCTATCGGCTTGACATCGCTCGATGTGCCACGCTTTCGCCGGAATCGCACGGATCGAGGTGTTACAGAACATAGCTTCGGTTCGGACTTGCAGCCTTCTGCGGGCACGATGTTACCAGCATCTGGACGCAATCGCGCAAATGTTTACGTGGCTTCTGTACGAGAAGCCCGAGGGAGGAGTGCCCTCTAGCGCTGACGATTCTCGACTCGACAGTGCCGACTCGACACCGCCCAGGCTGCGTAGTACAACTTCTGCCAGAGAGGTTGATCTGCAGCGGCGCTTTGAGGTCTCAGATGCACACGCTAAAAATCCTCCTGGCCGGTTTTCTGCTTCTCGGTTTATGCATCCTCGTTGGCCGCTGGATCGGAGGCGCATCGAACACGGCGGTCTCCACGTCGATAAAGTCTTTCTTCGTTCTCTGGCTGATTGCAACCTTGGGCAACCTCTGGTTCGGCGTCAGCCGAGCGGGGTATTCCTTAAAAGATGAGGCTCCGGTTGCCCTGATCGTTTTCGGAGTTCCGGCCATTGTCGCGGCTCTGGTTTGGTGGAGATCTTCTTAGCGCCGCCCCTGCGAGTGAAGGCGCCCGACACACCGACCGAGCGGTTATTCCTTCCTTATGGAAGGTGGCGCTTCGCCGATGTGCCCCATGCCTTCCCGTCCGATCCTTTTGATAAATAAGGACATGGCGTCAATCCCATTACGCTGGTAACGTTGCGCTCGCTCACGGGGAGCGCTACGTTGAAGCTGTTCCCCCGCAGGAAAGATCCACGATGAAGGGTGGTTCCATCACGCGTTGTCACTTCGCTCGCACGCTCGAGACGATCGAACACGCCTACAAGCGAAAGGGAATTCGGCGATGAGCGCTGGAACGAGTTCCGCGCTTGCAGCTAGCTTTACCGCGACTCGCAAGGTTCCTCGCTACAAGCTGACCGTCCCGCTTCGGCTGACCGTGCTTCGTTCGGGCGTACCCGACGACATTCCGGGGCGCACACTCGAAATCGGCGAGGGTGGCGTCGGCGTCGCCGTGGCATCGCAGTTACTTCTCGGCGAATCCGTTCGCGTTGAGTTCCTGCTGCCTCAAATGACCACGCCGGTCCGTGCTACCGCAGTGGTGCGCTACCAGCGGGAGGGAAACTTCGGTCTACAATTCCTGAGGCTTCCGGTCGAACAGCAATCAATCATTCGCTATTGGACGCGCCGGGAAGCCGACGTTCAGCTTGTTGCCCCAGGTTCA
>Ga0210396_10000545_pt1 | contig 49015 bp, 54 predicted proteins | sample IncBWH17OmetaG_FD_155466 | JGI IMG/M metagenome (GOLD analysis project Ga0210396, IMG submission 155466) | Forest soil microbial communities from Barre Woods Harvard Forest LTER site, Petersham, Massachusetts, United States - Inc-BW-H-17-O ... | reverse complement strand
CAGGCCACCCGGACGATGTCACAGCCGGCGGCGGTCAACTCGGCGATCTGCTGCAACGTCGAGTTGACGTCATGGGTCTTGGTGGTGCACATCGACTGCACCGAGATCGGATAGTCGCTGCCGACCCCGACGTTGCCGACCATCAGCTGACGCGTCGTGCGCCGCGGGGCGAGCGTGGGCGCCGGAGGCTGCGGCATGCCCAGGCCAATCGTCATATGCGCCGCTCCTCCTCATCGCTTCGCTCTGCATCGTCGCCGGCGCGGGTCATTGAAACAGCCTGATCGGGTTGACCAGGTCGGCGGTCACGGTCAACAGCATGTAGCCGACCACAAAGACCAACACCACGTAGGTCGCGGGCATGAGTTTGAGGTAGTTCACCGGTGCGGCGGCCACCTTGCCGTGGGCCGACCGGATCATGTTGCGGATCTTCTCGAACACCGCGACCGCGATGTGACCGCCATCGAACGGCAGCAACGGCAACAGGTTGATGGCACCCAGAATGAGGTTCAGCTGAGCCAAGAAGAACCAGAAAGCCACCCACAGCCCATGGTCGACGGTGTCGCCGCCGATGATGCTGGCGCCGACCACGCTCATCGGGGTTGCCGGGTCGCGCTGACCACCACCGATGGCGTGCACCAGCGCGCCGACCTTGGTCGGAATGGTGACCAGCGACTTGCCCACCTCCACGGCAAGATCGCCGGTGAAGGCGAAGGTGGCGGGCACGGCGGAGACCACGCCGTAGCGGGTCGGCGCGAGACGAGGCGCACCGACGCCGATGGCACCGACCGTGGCCGCCTCGGGTCGACTGCCCTGCCCGTTGGAGATGAAGCGCTGGGTGGGCGTGACGTCGACGTAGGTGGTGATCGTGGTGCCGTCGCGATCGATGACGACGGGAACGGTGCCGTGCGACTTGCGCACCGCCGCGGCCATGTCCTCGAAGGTGGACACCGGGGTGTCACCGACTTTGACGACAACGTCGCCGGGCCGAATTCCGGCGACCGCAGCCGGGCCGGGACCGGTGCAGTCTCCGACCTTACCGGGAGTTACTTCCGGTGCCACACAAGCAGTTTCACCGATTACAGCCTTAGTGGGCGGGTGCAGGTTCGGCAGCCCCCAGACCAATGCAATGCCATAGATCAGCACCAGGCAGATAACGAAGTTCATGCCCGGACCGGCAAACAGCACCGCGACACGTTTCCAGGTCTTCTGTTTGTACATCGCGCGGTCACGTTCGTCGGGCGCCAGCTCCTCTACCGGGGTCATCCCGGCGATGTCACAGAAACCGCCCAGCGGAATGGCCTTGACGCCGTACTGGGTTTCACCGCGCCGGGTCGACCACAGCGTGGGGCCGAAGCCAACGAAATAGCGGCGCACCTTCATGCCGGTAGCGCGCGCAACCCACATGTGGCCACACTCGTGCAGGGCCACCGAGATCAGGATGGCGAGTGCGAACAGCACAATGCCGAGGACGAACATCATCTCCGCTGTCAGGACCTTTCTAAGGCCATTTCGGTGACCTTTCCACGCCTTGCTGTCGCAACCGCGCGCTGCGCTTTCTCACGGGCCCAGCGCTGCGCCTCGAGTACGTCATCCACGGTAGCGGGTGGAGCGGCCCATTGGTCGGCGCTGTGCAACACGTCGGCGATGGTGCCGACGATGGCGGGGAATCCGATCCGGCCGGCAAGGAACGCTTCTGCCGCCTCCTCGTTGGCGGCGTTGTAGACGGCCGTCATGCAGCCACCGGCCTGACCGGCATGCCGGGCCAGCTCGACCGCGGGGAAAACCTGGCCGTCCAGCGGCTCGAACTCCCAGGTTGACGCCTTGCTGAAGTCGCAGAACGCCGCCGCCCCCGGCACCCGCCGAGGCCAACCCAACGCCAAAGAAATGGGCAGCTTCATATCCGGGGGGCTGGCCTGGGCGATCGTCGAGCCGTCGACGAAGGTGACCATCGAATGAACAATTGACTGAGGGTGCACGACGACCTCGATGTGGTCGTAGGGAATGCCGAACAGCAGGTGGGTTTCGATGAGCTCGAGCCCCTTGTTGACCAGCGAGGCGGAGTTCAGCGTGTTCATCGGGCCCATCGACCAGGTCGGGTGGGCACCGGCCTGCTCCGGCGTGACGCCCTCCAGGTCGGCGGCGGCCCAGCCGCGAAACGGCCCGCCGGAGGCGGTGAGCACCAGCTTGGCGACCTCGTCGGGGGTTCCGCCGCGCAGGCACTGAGCCAGCGCGGAGTGCTCGGAGTCGACGGGCACGATCTGACCCGGCCGCGCCGCGCGCAGCACCAGTGGACCACCCGCGACCAGTGATTCCTTGTTGGCCAGCGCCAGCCGGGCGCCCGATTCCAGCGCCGCCAAGGTGGGTCGCAGACCTAACGCGCCGACCAGCGCATTGAGGACGACGTCGGCTTCGGTTTCCTCGACCAGCTGGGTGACGGCATCGGGACCGTGGTAGGGGACGTTGCCGACCAATTGCGCCGCGTGATCGTCGGCGATGGCGATATTGGTGACCCCCGTCTCGGCGCGCTGCTGCAGCAACGTCTCCACGTTCGCGCCCCCGGCGGCTAGCCCGACCACCTCGAAGCGGTCTGGATTGGCGGCGATGACTTCCAGCGCCTGGGTGCCGATCGAGCCGGTGCTGCCCAGCACCAGGACGCGCAGACGGCGCTCCGCGTGCGCTTCGGCCGTCGGTTTGCTCACCCACTCATTGTGCCCCTCTCGGCGAGCTTGCGGGACGTCGAGCGGGCCGGGTCCATCCGCAACGCGAACGGCACCGAATAGACGTTGCGCGGCCTCCAACGAGGGGTGGGGCCGGCTGGTACACGAGACAAGGAGTCGGATCAGTCATGAAGGATGTGCAACGCAAGGCATGTGTCGCGGCCGGCGCCGGCGCGATCGCGGTGGTGCTGTTGGCAGGGTGCTCGAGCAAGGGCGGGGTGGCCAGCTCCACCACCCCTGGGCCGGTCGGTGCAACGGCCTCGGTGACAACGCCGGCGACGATGACCGCAAACCCGTCGGCCAACCTCATCGGCTCCGGCTGCGCGAGCTATGCCGCGCAGGTGCCCATCGGACCCGGCTCGGTGGCCGGGATGGCGCAGGACCCGGTGACGGTCGCGGCGTCGAACAACCCGCAGCTGACCACGCTGACCACGGCATTGTCCGGCAAGCTCAACCCACAGGTGAACTTGATCGACACCCTCAACGGCGGCCAGTTCACCGTATTCGCTCCGACCGACCAGGCGTTCAGCAAACTCGACGCCGCCACGCTGGAGAGGCTCAAGACCGATGCGCCGTTGCTGAACAGGATCCTGACCTATCACGTGGTCAGCGGACAGCTGAGCCCGGCGCAGGTCGCTGGCCAGCACCCCACCGTGCAGGGTGGCGCGCTGACTGTCACCGGCTCCGGCAGCGACCTGAAGGTCAATGACGCGGGCCTGGTCTGCGGTGGCGTGTCCACCGCTAACGCGCAGGTCTACATGATCGACAGCGTGCTGATGCCTCCCGGCCAATAAGGCTGCGCCTCACAGCTAGGCAAGCAAGGCGGTCCGGCTCTGCCGGGCCGTCTTAGCCGCGTTCACCAGCGCCCAAATATTGCTTAGCGCAATAGCTTTCGCGCACTGTCACCGATCCTCGGGGTCTTCAGCTCCGAATACCCGATATGTTCACCCTCGCATTCATCGGCTTCGTCGGAGGCCTGGTCACCGGAATATCCCCATGCATCCTGCCGGTCCTGCCGGTGATCTTTTTCTCTGGCGCACGAAGTGTCGCCACCGACGTGCCGACGCCCGCGGCTGCCTCCGGCACCGCCACCGTCCAGGCCGTCCTCGTCAAACCGAAACGTCCCCTGCCGGAGACCTTGCGCCCCTACCGGGTCATCGCCGGTCTGGTGCTGAGCTTCAGCGTGGTCACCCTCGCCGGCACGGCGCTGCTGTCGCTGCTGCACCTGCGGCAGGACGCGATTCGCTGGATCGCGCTGGTGGCGCTGGTGGCGATCGGTCTCGGCCTCATCTTCCCCCGCTTCGAGCAGCTGTTGGAGCGACCGTTTTCCCGAATCCCCCAGAAACAAATCGCCACCCGCGGCAACGGGTTTGGGCTGGGCCTGGCGTTAGGTGTCCTCTACGTTCCGTGTGCAGGTCCGGTGCTCGCCGCGATAATCGTGGCCGGAGCCACCTCGACCATCGGCCTCAACACCGTCGTACTCACGTGCGCATTCGCCGTCGGCGCTGCCCTGCCCTTGCTGTTCTTCGCGCTGGCCGGCCAGCAGGTGGCGCACCGGGTCAGCGCGTTTCGCCGTCGTCAGCGCGAGATCCGTATCGCCGCGGGGATCGTGACCATCCTGCTGGCGGTGGCGCTGGTGTTCAATGTCCCGGCCGCGTTGCAACGAGCCATTCCGGACTACACCGGCACGTTGCAACAGAAGCTGGGCGGCGACAACGAGATCCGGGAAAAGCTCAACCTCGGTGGCATCGTCAACGACCAGAACGCCCAGCTGTCAAACTGCACCAACGGAGGGCGGCAACTCGAAAGCTGCGGTCCCGCACCCGATATCAAAGGCATCGCCGCCTGGCTGAACACTCCGGACAACAAACCGATCGACCTGAAATCGCTGCGGGGCAAGGTCGTCTTGATTGACTTCTGGGCCTATTCCTGCATCAATTGCCAACGCGCCATTCCGCACGTCGTCGGCTGGTACCGGGCCTACAAAGACAGCGGTTTCGAAGTCATAGGCATGCACACCCCGGAATACGCATTCGAAAGGGTCAAGGACAACGTGACGGCCGGCGCCGCAGATCTGGGCATCACGTATCCGGTCGCGCTGGACAACAACTACTCCACCTGGACGAATTACCGTAACCGATACTGGCCCGCTGAGTATCTGATTGACGCGAACGGCATGGTGCGGCACATCAAGTTCGGCGAAGGCGACTATGACGGCACCGAGAACCTCATCAGGCAGTTGCTCATCGACGCCAATCGGGGTGCAAAGCTGCCGCAGCGCGTGGACGCGACCGACCAAACGCCCGGCCTCGGACTGACGCCGGAGACCCACTTCGGGGTTGGCAAGAGGGTTAATTTCGGCGGCGACCAGACATACGACAAGGGCTCTGCGAATTTCACCTACCCGCCGACGCTGCCGGCCGGCACGTTCGCGCTGAGTGGTCCGTGGTCGCTGGACTATGAAGGCGCGACCGCAGACAGCGACAACTCCCGCATCAAACTCAACTATCACGCCAAGAACGTCTACCTGGTCGTGGGAGGCACCGGAACCCTCACGGTCATGCGGGGCGGAAAGTCGACGACACTGCCGATCACCGGGACGCCCCAGTCCCACCGAGTCGTCGCCGGCGAGCAGGTGACGGACGGGACGCTCGAGGTGCAGGCCAGCCACGGGCTGCAAGTGTATTCGTTCACCTACGGCTAACCCGAATGACTTTGCGGCCGCGCCAATCCAAAGGCTGTCCAGCTCCGAATCCCCTGTGTCAGAACAAATTAGGCGGAACACCCACCGTCTCAACGAATGCTGAGGAGAACAAGGCGATGAAACTCCACGACAAGGCAATAACGGCAACGACTTTCGCAGCAGCCGCGGCCATAGGCCTCGCGATAGCCGGCAGTCCGATGGCGGCGGCCTCTCCCGCGTCCAATCTCGTCGGCGCGGGCTGCCAGGCCTACGCGCAACAGGTACCCACCGGGCCGGGTTCTGTGGCCGGGATGGCGATGGATCCGGTTGCGGTGGCCGCGTCGAACAACCCGCAGCTGACCACGCTGACCGCGGCGCTGTCGGGCAAGCTGAACCCGCAGGTGAACCTGGTGGACACCCTCAATAGCGGGCAGTTCACGGTGTTCGCTCCCACCGATCAAGCGTTCGGCAAGCTTGATGCCGCGACCGTCGAATCGCTGAAAACCAATGCGCCGCTTCTGAAGAAGATCCTCACCTACCATGTGGTTCCCGGACAGCTGAGCCCCGGCCAGGTCGATGGCCCACACAACACCGTTGAGGGTGCCGCGGTGACGGTGACCGGATCGGGTGACAACCTGAAGGCGAACACCGCCTCCGTCGTCTGCGGTGGCGTGCAGACCGCGAACGCGACCGTCTACATGATCGACACCGTGCTGATGCCGCCGACGTAGTCGCTGCGCCGCTAGCCCAAACCGCCGGCATGGTGTGTGCCAGAATGTCGGGAGACTTGCAAACCGCAGCCGATCCGATCCGGAGGAATCGCCGTGGCCAGTACTGAGGTAGAGCCCTTCACCGGCGTCGACACCGCTGAGGTGCCATCCGCACACTGGGGATGGAGCGCAATCAACCACCGCACCTGGCACATCACCGGCCTGTGCACCTTCGTGTTCCTGCTGGCGATGCTGCGCGGCAACCACGTCGGCCATGTCGAGGACTGGTTCCTGATCGCGTTTGCCGTGCTCACGCTCTTTGTTCTGGGGCGTGACTTGTGGGGCCGACGGCGCGGCTGGATCAGGTAGCCGGGCTCGGGCCCACGGTTTCCGGCGCGGGGCTTGCCCGATAAATCCGGACGTCCCCGGAGCCGCTGCGCACCTGTAGGACGAGGGTTTCATCACCTTGCCCGGGACCGTCCGACGGCTGCAGCTTGTTGGTCACGACACCAGATCCGGTGATGATGTCCAACCGGGCGGCGGTACCCTCGGCAATCCCGACCGCGACCTCGCCGCTGCTGGTGTGCGAGGAGACGGCGCCGCGAACGGCCGCCGTGATGGCCACCGAGCCCGACGCCGTCCGCGACTTCACCCTGCCGCGCAGTCGGCCGACCGTGAGCGAGCCGCTGGCGGCCTTGACCTTCAGATCGCCGTCGAGGTCCCCGATCGTCACTTCGCCCGAAGCCGTTGCAACCGAAGCGTTCCCTTCCGCGGTGTGCACGGTGATGGACCCAGATGCGGTGGCGGCCTTAATCTTTCCCCTGACAACGTCGACCTCGACGTCGCCGCTGGCCCCGGCGAAGCTGAAGTCGGCGAATTCACCTTGGGCGCGCATGTCGGCCGATGCCAGCGACACGTCCAGGCACGACCGTGCAGGCAGTGCGATCTCGAGGTCGATTGCCCCGCCCCGAAAGAGCGGCAAGCCGCGTTTGGCGCCTGAAACGACCAGCGTTCCGTCGCGGAAGTCCACCCGGGTGTGCTCGGCGGCCCAGACGTCGGAACTGCGTGATTCGTCGTGCGGGCGCACCTCGACGACGGTGTCGGCGCGGTCGGTCGCGACGAGCCGGATCGAACCGGCGCCGGCTTCGATCCGGACGACGATCGGTTCGGTGGTCTCGAATGTGGGCATCTCTTCTCCTTCGGTGAATGGTGTCAGCGCACCCAGCCGGTTACGCGATGGCCGCCGGTTCGGGCGGAGTGGCCGGCCTCGGACTGAGTGCCTTGACTGGCAACAGCCGCGGCGCGGACCAGCCAGGTGTTCAGCGACGCGCCATCACGGCGGGCGGCTGCCTCAACGGCGGCGCGCAGTCCCTCCGGAAGCCGCAGGGTGACCCGCCAGGTGCCGCCGTCGTCGTCGTACTGGGCGACGAAAACTTTGTCCGCGTTCGCCACATACTCCGGGGGATCCTCGTCGAGCGGGGCGCTGACGATGAACTCCGGGTCGCGGCCACGCAGCCGGACCTCCACGGATCGAGGTGCCAGCTCGCCGGTGATTTCTTCGGCAGCGGCGGACAGAGCTTCCAGCAGTGCCAGCCTGATCGCCGATTCCAGGGAAGCGCTCAACCGGTCGGCCAGCTCCTGCGCGGCGTCGCCGGCCGCCGCTGCGGTCACGTTCAACTCGTGCCGGACGGCGTCGACATACGGTTGTAAATCCACGGTGTCATGGTGACACCATATAGACACCAGCACAAGTGTCAGAATGGTGCGCCGCGGTGTCGGGGACGCGGTTTAGCGATGCGCCCGCCGGTACCAGGCACTGGCGAATGCGCCGATCGTCAGCACGACCAACGCCAGGGCCCACGGCCATACGCCGTGCTGGTGCACCCAGCCGGCGAGGACACCCTGCAGGCGGCCGGCGGCGGTGATCAAGGCATCCGGCGGATTCGCCCTGGTCGCACTGAACACACGCAGTTCGTAGAGGCCGTAGTAGGCGACGTACAGCCCGACCAGCACCAGCAGCACGCCACTGATCCGGTTAACGAAAGGCAACGTCCGGCGCAACCGGTCGGCCAGCGCTGAGCTCGCGGTCGCGGCGGCGATGGCAAGAACGCCCACGACCAGGGTCAGGCCGGCGACATAGGCGAGGTAGATCGTCGCGCCCGCGAGAATCGACCCGCTCCGAAGGCCGGCGGCGGTAACCGCCAGAAACGGCCCGACGGTGCACGACAGCGAGGCGATCGCATAGCTGACGCCGTAGCCGTACATGGAGCCCAGTCGAACCGTCGGGGCCCATCGCGGGCCGAGCGGTCGGGGCGTCAGCGCCGTCAGCTCGCGACCCGACAACAGCCAAACCCCGAGAGCGATCAGCACCACGCCGATCACCACCGTGCCGTACGGCAAGTAGCGCTGCACCGTGGAGGCGGCCGATATGGTCAGCACCCCGAATAATCCGAACACCGTCAAAAAGCCGAGCGCCATCCCGACGGTGGCTGCCACTGCGCGGCCGACGGCATTGATTGGCCCTTTTTGGGGGTGCCCGCGCACCACCAGAAGTAGGTACGCGGGCAGCATCGCAAACCCACAGGGGTTGAGTGCTGCCACCAATCCAGCGGCGAAGGCCAGCCCGACGAGGCCCTGATTCACGGGGTTACCGCAGCGCAGCCACGCGGCCGGCCAGCTCGTCCTGGGACATGGCCGCGGTGGGGTTGTTGACGAAGGTCGAGCTGCCGTCTGCGCGATAGAACACCCACGCCGGCTGCCAGGGCACGTTGTAGCGGGCCCAGATCGAGCCGTCGGCGTCATCGAGGTTGGTGAAGTTCAGGTTGTACTTCGAAATGAAGTTCTGCATCGCACCAACATCCGAGTGTGCCGCGATGCCGACGAAGGTGACGGCCGGATTGGCGGCCGCCACTTGGCTTAAGCCGGGAGCTTCGGCGTTGCAAAACGGGCACCACGGGGTCCAGAACCACAACACCGCCGGCTTCCCCTGCAAGCTGGCGCCCGTGTACGGAGCACCGCTCAGGGTGCGTCCGGTGAACTGCAGACGATCGTCGGCGGCCGCCGCGCGCGGCGCATCGGCGAGCCCAAATATCAGGGCGGCCGCGAAGATCGCTGCGGCAAACAATTTGATCGGGGACAACAGGCGAATCATGGCATTTTCCTCAATTTGCTCGTGTTACGTCTTAAAGACGTGTCAGCCGAGGCCGGGGTTCACATCGTCGCGTTCGGCGGCCAGCTGTCCGCAGGCGGCGCTGATCTCCCGGCCGCGGGTGTCTCGCACCGTGCATGACACCCCTTTCGATCGAACCCGCCGGACGAACTCCCGCTGCACCGCCTTGGGGCTGGCGTCCCAGTCACTGCCCGGAGTCGGGTTGAGCGGGATCAGGTTCACATGCACCAGCGGCCCGAGAGCACGATGCAGCCGCTTACCCAGTAGGTCGGCCCGCCACGATTGGTCGTTGATGTCGCGGATCAGCGCGTATTCGATAGATACCCGCCGGCCAGTCACATCGGCGTAATACCGCGCGGCGTCAAGTGCCTCGCTGATCTTCCACCTGTTGTTGACCGGAACCAGTGTGTCGCGCAACTCGTCGTCGGGCGCATGCAGCGACAACGCCAACGTCACCCCGAGCCGTTCGTCGGCAAGCTTGCGAATCGCCGGTGCCAGACCCACCGTCGACACCGTCACCGAGCGGGCCGAAATACCGAAACCGGAAGGCTCGGTGATGCGCCGTACCGCGGCCAGCACCCTGGCATAGTTTGCCAGCGGCTCTCCCATGCCCATGAAAACCACATTCGAGAGCCGATCACCGAAGTCGTCGCGCAACGCCGCGGCGCCCGCACGCACTTGCTCGAGTATCTCCGCGGTCGACAGGTTGCGGCGCAATCCGCCCTGGCCGGTGGCGCAGAACGGACAGGCCATACCGCAGCCGGCCTGCGACGAGATGCATACCGTGTTGCGTTCTGGGTAGCGCATCAGCACCGACTCGAAGGTGGTGCCATCCACGGCGCGCCACAATGTCTTTCGGGTCTGGCCGGCATCACAGGTGACTTCGGTGGCCGCGGTGAGCAGCTTCGGGAACATCGCCTCGGCGATCAGCTCACGCGCGGTCGCCGGAAGGTCGGTCATCTGCCGGGGGTCGGCGATCAGTCTGCCGTAGTACTGGTGAGCGAGCTGCTTGGCCCGGAACGCCGGCAGGCCCAGCTCGGCAACAGCCGACGTGCGGCCCGCCGCGTCGAGGTCGGCCAGGTGCCGCGGCGGCCTGCTCGGCCGCGGCTCCTCGAACATCAACTCACCGACCATGACCTGTTCAGTATGGGGCCCGTCAGGGCAACAGCGTCAGCACTGTCCACGCCGCCACCGCGGACGGGAGCACACCGTCGAGCCGGTCCATCAGTCCACCATGGCCGGGAAGCAGGCGGCCCATGTCCTTGATCCCGAGGTCGCGCTTGACCTGCGACTCGACCAGATCGCCCAGGGTGCAGGTGAGCACGAGAACGACACCCAGCAGAGCACCGATCCACGGTGGTTTGCCGGCCAGGAAGGTCGCGGTCAGGATCGCTGCGGTGATCCCGCAAATCAGCGAACCGACAAATCCCTCCCAGGACTTCTTCGGGCTGATTGTCGGAACCATCGGGTGCTTGCCGAAGAGCACCCCAACGGCGTAACCACCGACGTCGGAGGCGACGACCGTGATCATCAAGCAGAACACCCGACCGGCGCCGTCCTTCGGATAGACCAACAACGCGGCGAAAGAGGCGAACAGCGGGACCCACGCGGCCAGGAACACGGTGGCCGACGCATCCCGCAGGTAATGCGACGGGGGCGGCGGCCCGGCGGCTGGATCGTGGTGCCTGCTTTGGTCGGGCATGAACAGCCGCCAGAACATGCAGACCACCACCATGCCGCCGAAGCCCGCCATCGCGCCGGCGGCGTGGTACCACCAGGTCAGCCAGACCGTGACCTGCCCACCGATCAGCAGCGGGATGACCGGAATGACATATCCGGCTTCACGTAGCCGCCGCACCACCTCATGGCTGGCGACCAAAATAGCCCCGGAGCAGAGGACGACCCATCCGCGCGGAATGAACACCAGCGTCGCGACGAGGGCGGCACCGATGGACACGCCCACCGCGATCGCGGCGCGCAGATCGCGTCCCGCCCGAGACGTCTTCTTGGCAGGCTGCCGCGCGGTCTTTTTGGCCCCACCAGCCGGTTCGTCGGGCGGGGTGCCTGCGCCGGCATCAGTGGTTGCCACGGAATCGGTTGCTGAGCGGCCGCTAGACCTCCAGCAGCTCGCCTTCTTTGTGCTTGACAAGTTCATCAATCTGGGTGACGTACTGGTGGGTGGTCTTGTCCAGATCCTTTTCCGCGCGGCCGACCTCATCCTCGCCGGCCTCGCCGTCCTTGCGGATGCGATGCAGCTCCTCCATCGCTTTGCGACGGATATTGCGCACCGAGACCCGGGCTTCCTCCCCCTTGTGTTTGGCCTGTTTGACCAGGTCCCGCCGACGCTCCTCGGTGAGCTGCGGTACGGCCACCCGGATGAGGGTGCCGTCGTTGGTGGGGTTCACCCCGAGGTCGGAGTTGCGAATGGCGGTCTCGATCGCGTGCAGCTGATTGGCTTCGTACGGCTTGATCACGACCAGCCGCGCCTCGGGGACATTGATGCTGGCCAGCTGGGTGATCGGGGTGTTCGTCCCGTAGTAGTCAATGACGATCCGGGAGAACATGCCCGGGTTGGCGCGGCCGGTTCGGATCGTTGACAGATCGTCGCGGGCCACAGTCACGGCCTTCTCCATTTTCTCTTCTGCATCAAAGAGAGCCTCATCAATCATGTGCGCCGCTCCTTCTCATCGCTGCGGCCCACGCAAGCGGGCGGTACCCCCACCGCATCGTCGCAAGCGTGGACCATCGCGTCTTCCCCTCAGGTACTAACCAGCGTTCCGATTTTCTCACCGGCGACCGCACGGGCGATATTGCCATTGGTCAGCAGGTTGAACACCAGAATCGGCATGCCATTGTCCATACACAGACTGAACGCGGTGGCATCGGCTACCCGCAACCCGCGGTCTATCACCTCGCGATGGCTGATCGCGGTCAGCAACTCGGCCTGAGGGTTCACCCGCGGATCCTCGGCAAACACGCCGTCGACCGCCTTGGCCATCAAGACCACGTCCGCGCCGATCTCCAATGCCCGCTGCGCCGCCGTGGTGTCGGTGGAGAAGTAGGGCAGCCCCATGCCGGCGCCGAAGATCACCACCCGGCCCTTCTCCAGGTGGCGGACGGCCCGCAACGGGATGTAAGGCTCGGCCACCTGACCCATGGTTATCGCGGTCTGGACCCTGGTGGCGATGCCTTCCCTCTCGAGGAAGTCCTGCAGCGCAAGGCTGTTCATGACGGTGCCGAGCATTCCCATGTAGTCAGAACGCGTGCGCTCCATACCGCGCTGCTGCAGCTGTGCGCCGCGGAAAAAGTTGCCGCCACCGATCACCACGGCGACCTGCACGCCGTCGCGGACCACCTCGGCGATCTGGCGGGCCACCTGCGCCACGACATCGGGATCCAGCCCAACCTGGCCGCCGCCGAACATTTCGCCGCCGAGCTTGAGCACCACTCTCGAATACTTGGCCCCACCCGCGGACTTGCCGACAGCAGGCTGACCGTCCGGTGGAGGTCCCGGTACGCCGTTAGTGCTTGTCGGCTCAGGCTCCGTCATCAGACTCCTCGCATGACAGTGCCATCCCGGCGACCACTCGGGACGGCATCTCACATCCTGCCTCATCGCTGCTCTGTGGCGTGGGCGGGGTGCCTCATCTGCGCACTTGGCCGGTAGGGCCGTTGCCCGGGAGTGTCGGCTGGGGCCGCAGCCGCATGTCGGGCCGTCACGGCTTTTCTTACAGCATCGGATGTTTGAGCGTCCAACGGCATGGGAATCCGCACCAACGCGGCGGGCAAACAATGGTCTTGAGAATAGGACCGCCTCGTCGTGTGACAGGACCGATCGATTGGTTGATCGGCATTGAGCGTGAGTAGCTCAAACCACGTACGCCACTGAGGAGGAACTGATTCATGGCGGACACCAAAAAGACGGGACCTGCCGAAGCGGTGAAGGGCGTCGTCGAGGACGTCAAGGGCAAGGTCAAAGAAGCCGCCGGTGCGGTGACTGGTCGCGATAACCTCACTCGCGAAGGCCAGGCCCAGCAGGACAAGGCGGAAGCACAGCGCAACGCGGCAAAGAAGGAAGCCGAAGCGGAAGCGGCCCGCGCTAGCGCGCGAGTGGCTGAGGAGCGCCAGAGGTCCAATCAGTAGCCTGGTGGAAGGATGGGTCCGGCCCGGGAAAACGGGCCGGACCCATCGACTTTTTCGGGCTTGAGCAAACATCCCGACGCACCCGATCAGCGCCGGGCCGACCTTCGATCCCGAACACGTTAGACAAATATGGAATAGTTCGACAGACAACGGGGTATTCAGCGAGGCGCTGGAGGACATCTCCCCGGGAGGTGCCTACGAGCAGGGGGTAACCGCGCACCCTCGTGAGCTTTGGAGATGTCTGTTGGATGTACTGCTAGTCACCAATGAGGACGATTTCGAATCGGCGTTGCCAACCCTGAATTCGTTCACGCAGTCGATACGGCAAGCGCCCCTCACCGACCTCAGCGACGGGTACCACCATGACGGCGCCGACGTTGCGATTATCGACGGACGCACCGACCTCGCGGCGGCGCGCCGGGCGTGCCGGCGGCTGACGGCTAACGCGCCTGCCGTCGCGGTGGTGGCCGTCGTCGCGCCAGCCGATTTCGTCGCGGTTGACGTCGACTGGCATTTCGACGATGTGCTGCTGCCCGCCGCCGGCGCGGCTGAGCTGCAGGCGCGGTTGCGGCTGGCGACCACGCGTCGGCGCAGCTCACTGGACGGCACACTGAAATTCGGTGACCTCATCCTTCACCCGGCCAGTTACACTGCGTCGCTGGCAGGCAAGGATCTGGGCCTGACACTCACCGAGTTCAAGTTGTTGAATTTCCTTGTACAGCATGCGGGTCGGGCGTTCAGCCGTACCCGGCTGATGCATGAGGTATGGGGTTATGACTGTAACGGTCGTGTTCGTACCGTCGACGTTCACGTGCGGCGACTTCGCGCCAAGCTTGGAGCCGAGTACGAATCGATGGTGGACACGGTCCGCGGTGTGGGATATATGGCGCTGACGCCACCGCAACCGCAATGGATTGTCGGCGAGGCGACGCTCAGTCCCGCCTGGACGTCAACGACAGCACCGGCCGACGACTCGGTCGCCCGATAACCGGGTCGGTCCACGCTCCTGCAAAGACTTTCGCGGATTGGTCACGCGAAGAGCGGAAGTGCACGTTTGCGCGCCAGGGCGTCCATACCAGATTGAATGCTGTCCTCAACTTCGTGGTACTTGCGCTCGAGGTAGTCGTCGTCGTCTGCGCTGGCGGGATCGTGGTCCAAGTCGATGGCCGGCATGAACCGGGTCCTGATCTTGGCCGGCAACGGCAGCTGCGGGAGCGCCGCCGGTGCGATCCCCCAGGGCAGGGAGATCGCTAGCGGGAAGACCTTAAGCCGCAGCAGACGGTCGAGTTGCAAGACTCGCGATAGGCGGTCACCGCGGATCAGCACCGGCATGGCATCGGCGCCGCCGACGGTGGCGATCGGCACGATCGGCACCCCTGCGCGAATCGCCATCTTCACGAAGCCCTTTCGCCCCGCAAGGTTGGCGCGATCACGCTCAGTCCACGGACGCAGCGAGTCCACCTCACCCCCGGGCCATAGCGCCACGTCGCGTCCCTCTGCCAATGCCGTGGCGATCGCGTCCGGGGCGGCCGGCAGCACGCCCATCGCCCGGAAGTAGCGCCCGAATACGGGAATCGCCATCAATGCGTCGTGGGCGGTGCCGTGCAGCGGGCGGTCCGGGCCGAATCGTCGCCACCACTGCAGGCCGACGGTCCACGCGTCCCAGACAAAGGGCGCGCCCGAGTGGATGCCCACCAAGAGCACCGGCGGCTCGGGGATGTTCTCCCAGCCGTCCATCTCCATCCGGAACCAGTAGTCGACCAGCACATTCCAAAAGAACTTCTGGCGCTGCAGAGTGGTCTCGTCCTGACCGCTTAGGTCCCATCTGCCGGCCCGCTTAGCCACCCAGCCGCCGAGTCCGCGATCCTGCTTGTCGCGCTTGTCCTGCATGGACGCCCGCGCTTGGTCGGCGTGTTGCTGCGCTTGTTCTCGTACTTCCGCTGGCCTGTGATCGGTTTCGGTCATATCCGCTGAGTACCCCATTCAGCCGCGCAGAATTCCCGATACGCAAACCTCCCCGCGCCACTAGGGGTGGCGCGGGGAGATTTTTGCAACCGGACTAGCTGTGTACCGCCGGGCCGGGAAGCCCACCCGGTGCCGGACTTGAGTTCGGTGGTGCACCAGGCGCCGAGGCCCCCGGCACGTTCGACGTCCAGATCAGAATGTCTTGCAGTCCGTCGTTGTAGACGACGCCATTCGGCGGCGCGCCCGTCACATCGAAGTACAAGGTGCCTCTCGATTCGCTGCCTTGAGTGATAGGCGCCGGGTTAAGGCCATTCGGGACCTCAACCTTGTCGATCAGCTTGTAGGTCTGACCGTTGGGCCCCCGGGCGCTGAAGTCTCTGACCATCGGGGTAACTACCCCGCCGTCCGACCTGGCGCTGATGTCTGCCTGATAGAGCGTTCCTTTGGGGGTGTAGCCGGGAATCGCGACGCTGCTGGGCTGCAGGTTGCTTACCGTGTAGGCGGTAACCAATGGCCCGTCGATCAGCGATTCGCTGGTCCCGAATCCCTGGATGTTTGGTGGTGCGGCCGAAGCAGTTGCTGCGGCGAAAACGCTTACCGCAGCTATTCCAGCGGCACCGATGGCCGTTTTGACAGTGGTCGTTGCGAAATTCACGCTGACTCCTTTACCTTCTCCGTGTCATTCGAGCGGTAACCCAATGTGAGGCATGTGGGGTCAACCCGCGCTTAATTGGCATAGCCCGGCGACGGCAACCTCAAACGTGACTGCATCGCAAAATGCCATGTCCGGCCCGGCTACCTGCACAAAACGGGCGATAATTATTTTGCGCCGCAGCATTGTTCGAACAACTTCTTTAACATTGGCATCAGTTGGCCACACTCGAAACACTGACATCGCAGTAAATTTCTGTGCGACGGGCCTTGCCCCGTGAGTCTACTACCCGAATACGTTCTCAAATGCGGCGAAAAAGGGACCTATCAATCCTTTGAGGAATGGCATGACCCCGACCCGCCTTAACGTCAACGTATCTGCCGGGCTTGGTAATTGATTGGCTCGAGGCCCTTTCGTCGTCTTCGGCATCAAACTCCTCGGCACGCGATCCGTTGAAAGCAGCCTCGCGGACGCGCGGCATCGAGGTTCGAAGATGCACATCGCGGCGCCTGCTATATGTCAATATCATTGACATGGGTCAGGCCGAAGACGCTCCGCTGGGCTACCTGCTCTACCGGGTGGGAGCCGTTCTGCGACCAGAGGTTTCCGCCGTGTTGGGTCCGCTGGGCCTGACGCTCCCCGAATTCGTTTGCTTGCGCATACTTTCGCTGTCACCTGGACTATCCAGTGCCGAATTGTCCAGGCACACCTACGTCACTCCGCAGGCGATGAACACCGTGCTGCGCAAGTTGGAAGACATTGGCGCGGTGGCACGACCCGAGTCGGTGTCTTCCGGGCGTGCGTTACCGGCCACGCTGACGGGTCAAGGCCGCGCGCTGCTGAAGCGCGCGGAGGGCGCGGTGCGCGTCGCCGATGCCCGCATCCTGGCGAAACTGAGCGTGCCGCAGCAGCGCGAGTTCAAGCGAATGCTCGAGAAGCTGGGCTCCGACTGATGCGCTGGCCGGCTACTGCGGAGCCTGGATTCGGGCCCACGGCGTGGCCTCTTCGAGTTCGTAGGCCAGTTCCAGCAGCAGCGCCTCCTGCCCTGTGGCGGCCGAGAGCATCATGCCCAACGGCATGCCATTCGCGGATTGGGCCAACGGGAGCGAAATCGCAGGCTCCCCGGTGACGTTCTGCAGCGGGGTGTAAGCGACCCAATCGGTCAGCCGGTCCATGACCTTTTCATAGTCGGTGGGTGCCAGATATCCGACCCGCGGCGTCGCGTCGGCGAGGGTCGGCGTGAGCACTGCGTCGTAGGTGGCGAAGAACTGCGCGGTGCGCCGGTGCAGCCTGCGCAAACGCGTGATCGCCACCGGCAGCCGGTGCAGGTTGCGGGTGGCGTGGCGGGCTAGGCCGAGCGTCAAACTGTCGAGCCGGGTGCGGTCGAACGTGTTGCCGAACGCCCGCCGCCCGCCGCGCGCCATCGCCAGCGCCAACAGACCCCAATACAGCACGAAATCGTCGGCGAAGCTGCCCGGCACCGGGGGCTCGTCGACATGTTCGACGCGGTGGCCCAGTTCCTCGAGCAAACTTGCCGACTTCAGCGTCAGCTCCCGCACTTCGGGGCTGCAGTCACGCTGGACCGAACGGGTCAGGACCGCGATTCTCAGCCGCTGCCTTCCGGGCCGCACTACGTCGCCGACCGGCGCCAGCTTGGGGTTGCGCCAGATGCGCTCGGCCTCCCGGTAGAACGCCGCGGTGTCACGGACGGAACGGCTCAGCACACCGTTGGTGACGACGGCCACCGGCATCCGGCGCAGCTCCGGGTCCAGCGGCAGTCGGCCGCGCGACGGCTTGAGCCCGACAAGCCCGTTGCAGGCGGCCGGAATCCGGATCGAGCCGCCGCCGTCGTTGGCATGCGCGATCGGCACGACCCCGGCGGCGACGAACGCACCCGATCCCGATGACGAGGCGCCGGCGGTATGGTCGGTGTCCCAGGGATTGCGCACCGGCCCCAGCCGGGGATGTTCGGCGGCGGCGCTGAAGCCGAATTCCGACAGCTGCGTCTTGCCGAGCGACACCGCTCCGGTAGCCAGATACAACCGGGTGAACTCGCCGTCGGCGATGGCCGCCCGCGGCACCCACGCGTCAGTGCCTTGCATCGTCGGCTGCCCGGCGACGTCGACGTTGTCCTTGATGAAGGTCGGGACACCGCCAAAAAAACCGTCGGCCGCCCCGGCCGACGCGCTGGACGCGGTTTCCCGGGCCTGCGCAAAGGCTTGATGCGCCAAGCCGTTGACGGCCGGGTTGACGGCCTCGGTGCGCGCGATGGCCGCCTCGACTACGTCGGCTCGGCTGACCGAACCGGCTCGTATCGCGTCGGCGAGGCCGATCGCGTCGAGCTCGCCGAGCGCATCGTCACCGAAAGCGTGCACGCGTGGCATACGACGGCGCCTAGGCCTGACCCACCTCGAAGCGAACGAACCGCGTCACCGTCACGCCGGCCTCGTCGAGCAGGGTCTTGACGGTTTTCTTGTTGTCGGACACTGAAGGCTGCTCCAGCAGCACCGCGTCCTTGAAGAAGCCGTTCAGGCGGCCTTCGACGATCTTGGGCAGCGCCTGCTCCGGCTTGCCCTCTGCCTTTGCGGTCTCCTCGGCGATGCGACGTTCGCTGGCCACGACGTCTTCGGGGACATGGTCACGCGACAGGTAGCGCGCCTTGAGCGCGGCGATCTGCAACGCGACCGCGTGTGCCGCTTCGGCACCGTCCTTGCCGGTGTACTCCACCAACACACCCACGGCCGGCGGCAGGTCGGCCGAGCGCCTGTGCAGGTAGGTTTCCACGGTGCCGCCGAAGAACGCGACGCGACGCAGTTCGAGCTTCTCGCCGATCTTGGCCGACAGCTCCGCGATCAACTGCTCGACGGTGCTGTCACCGGCTTTGGCTCCCTTGAGCGCGTCGACGTCGTCGGCCTTGGAGGCGGCCGCCGCCGCAACGATCTCGTCGGCGACCTTCTGGAACTCGGCGTTCTTGGCGACGAAGTCGGTCTCGCAGTTCAGCTCGATGAGCGCGCCGCCTTTGGCCGCGACCAGACCCTCGGCCGTGGCCCGCTCGGCGCGCTTGCCCACGTCCTTGGCGCCCTTGATCCGGAGCGCCTCGACGGCCTTGTCGAAGTCGCCGTCGGTTTCGGCCAGCGCGTTCTTGCAGTCGAGCATGCCGGCACCGGTGAGTTCCCGAAGTCGCTTGACGTCGGCAGCGGTGAAATTCGCCATATCAGCCTTCCGTGGGGGTTGATTCGGTTGCTTCGGCGGGCTCGGTCGTCGCTGATGCTGTGGCCGAGGCCAGCAGTTCTTGCTCCCATTCGGCGAGCGGTTCGGCGGATTCCGCCTCGGGCTTGCCGTCGCCGCGGCCCACACCGGCGCGAGCTTGCAGGCCCTCGGCGACCGCCGAAGCGATCACCTTGGTCAGCAGCGCGGCCGAGCGGATCGCGTCGTCGTTGCCGGGGATCGGATAGTCGACCTCGTCGGGGTCACAGTTGGTGTCCAGGATCGCGATGACCGGGATTCCCAGCTTGCGGGCCTCGCCAACGGCGATGTGCTCCTTGTTGGTGTCGACGACCCAGATCGCCGACGGCACCTTGGCCATGTCGCGGATACCGCCGAGGCTGCGTTCCAGCTTGTTCTTCTCCCGGGTCAGGCCCAAGATCTCCTTCTTGGTGCGACCCTCGAAGCCGCCGGTCTGCTCCATCGCCTCGAGCTCCTTGAGGCGCTGCAACCGCTTGTGCACGGTGGAGAAGTTGGTCAGCATGCCGCCCAGCCAGCGCTGGTTGACATATGGCATGCCGACGCGGGTCGCTTCGGCCGCAACCGATTCCTGCGCCTGCTTCTTGGTGCCGACGAACAGCACCGTGCCTCCGTGGGCGACGGTCTCTTTGACGAACTCGTACGCCTTATCGATGAAGGTCAGTGTCTGCTGCAGGTCGATGATGTAGATGCCGTTGCGGTCGGTGAAGATGAACCGCTTCATCTTTGGATTCCAACGACGGGTCTGATGCCCGAAATGGGTGCCGCTATCGAGCAGCTGCTTCATGGTCACGACGGCCATGGCTATGCCCAGCTTTCATGTGTCGGTTGTCGCCCGGCATCGGGTGAGGCCGGGCCCTGGCGTCTGCTGCGTGCCGGACCCTGTTACGGGACCGCCCGGCATGCGGTGCGAACTCCAAAGGAACGGGAGCCGCGGTGCAGGCGCGCGAAGTCAGCCCGCTAACGAGCTGCGACGAGCAGTTTACCCCAACTCAGCTGGCGGTTCTTCCCAGCATGTGTTCACAGAGAACTACTCGTGCACAGAACCGGCGGACGCGGGTGGCCGCGGAGCCGGTACTGCGCTGGACTGATGCGGTGCGGTGGCTAGCGCTGATCCTGAGCGGAGCGCTGATCAGCGCGGCACCGGCGTTTGCCGACGAGAGTCGGCTGGAGTGGCCGTTGCGGCCGCCCCCGACCGTCGTCCGCGGATTCGACGCCCCATCGCCCAACTGGAATCCCGGACATCGGGGTGTGGATCTACCCGGCAGCCCGGGTCAGCGGGTGTACGCCGCGGGCAGCGCGACCGTCGTGTTCGCCGGGCTGCTGGCGGGACGGCCAGTGATATCACTGGCCCACCCCGGAGGGTTGCGCACCAGCTACGAGCCGGTCCGGGCGGCCGTGCGGGTCGGTCAGTCGGTGACGGCCGAGACCGTGATCGGTGAGTTGGTGGCCGGACACGTCGGCTGCCGGGCCGCGGCGTGTTTGCACTGGGGTGCGATGTGGGGTGCGGCTTCGCGCGCCGAGTATGTCGATCCGCTTGGCCTGCTGAAGTCGACTGCCGTCCGGCTCAAGCCGCTGGGCGGCTGAGCCGGTATCGAGTGTGCCTACACCGCCTCGAGCGTGCGCCCAGGCGGCCGACGGCCAGGAATCCCGCCCTGAGTGCACACTCGACGCCGTCAGCGCACACGCCGGGGCTAGGCGCGCGGGTGGGCCTGATCGTGCACTGCCCGCAGCCGGGATACCGCGACATGGGTGTACAGCTGGGTGGTCGCCAGGCTGGAATGGCCGAGCAACTCCTGGACAACCCGCAGGTCGGCCCCGCCTTCGAGCAGGTGGGTGGCCGCGCTGTGGCGCAGTCCGTGCGGCCCGATATCGGGCGCGCCGTTCACCGCGGCGACGGTCTGGTGGACGACGGTGCGGGCCTGCCGCACATCGAGGCGCCGGCCCCGCGTGCCCAGCAGCAGCGCCGGCCCGGATTCGGCGGTGACCAGCGTCGGACGCCCCTCGGTCAGCCAGCTGCGGAGCGCATCGGCGGCCGGCACCCCGAACGGCGCGGTGCGCTGCTTGTTGCCCTTACCCAGGACACGCACCAGCCGATGCCGAGTGTCCACGTCGTCGATGTCCAGGCCGCACAGCTCGCTCACCCGGATACCGGTGGCGTACAACATCTCCACGATCAGCCGGTCTCGCAGAGCCAGCGGATCGCCTTGCTCCGCCCCGGATTTCGCGGCCGCCATGGCCTGCAGCGCCTGATCCTGGCGCAGCACTGCCGGCAGTGTGCGGTGCGCCTTGGGCACTTGCAATCGGGCGGCGGGGTCTGAGGCGAGCAGACCGCGCCGCGCTGCCCACGCGGTGAATGCCTTGATCGCCGACGTGCGGCGGGCCAGCGTCGTGCGGGCGGCGCCGGCCGCAGCCGCAGTGCCCAACCATGATCGCAAGAGGGGCAGACTCAATCCGTCCCAGCCGCGTCCGCGCCCGTCCAGAAAAGCGAACAGCGAGCGCACGTCGCCCAGGTAGGCGCGACGGGTGTGCGCTGAACGACCGCATTGCAGCGCCAGGTACTCGTCGAACTCCTCGAGGATCGCGTGCACTCCCCCACGCTCGCAGACACTGGGCGGCGTTTGTCAGTCGACGCGCCGAAGTGTTTCCGGGGTGAGATCTTTGAGCGTGGGATAGCCGTCGACGGCCATGATCAGGTCCGCTTCGGCAAGCATCGTGCGCAGCACGTGCACCACGCCGTCGACGCCACCGAGCGCCAAGCCGTACGCGTAGGGGCGGCCGACACCCACCGCGGTCGCCCCCAGCGCTAGTGCCTTGATGACGTCGGCGCCGCTGCGGATGCCCGAGTCGAACAACACCGGCAGCCCGTCGGCCGCCGCAACCACCGCCGGCAGGCAATCAATAGCGGGTAGGCCGCCGTTGGCTTGCCGGCCCCCGTGGTTGGAGCAGTAGATGCCGTCGACGCCGCCGTCTTTGGCGCGCCGGGCGTCGTCGGGGTGGCAGATGCCCTTCACGAGCAGCGGCAGATCGGTCAGCGACCGCAGCCAGGGCAAGTCGTCCCAGGTCAAAGGGCTTCCGAAGACCTGAGCCCAGCGTAGCGTCGCCCCTTGGCGATCTTCCTCCGGCGGGCGCTGCAGGCTGGCGCGGAAGACCGGATCGCTGGTGTAGTTGCTCAGGCAGTGTCCGCGCAGCTGCGGGAAGTTCGACGTGCTCAGGTCGCGCGGCCGCCAGCCCGTGACCCAGGTGTCAAGGGTGACGACGATGCCCTTGAAGCCGGCCGCCTCGGCGCGATGCACCAGGCTCGCGGCCAGCTCACGGTCCGTCGGTGTGTACAGCTGAAAGAAACCGGGGGTATCGCCCAAGGCGGCCGCGACGTCTTCCATGGGGTCGACGGTCAGCGTCGAGGCGACCATCGGAACGCCGGTGCGGGCGGCCGCGCGCGCGGTGGCCAGGTCGCCGTGGCCGTCCTGGGCGCACAGCCCGATGACGCCGATCGGCGCCATGAACAGCGGCGCCGGCAAGGTCAGGCCGAACAATTCAACGGACAGATCGCGTTGCGCAGCGCCGACAAACATGCGCGGGATCAAACCCCACCGCTCGAAAGCCTCGCAGTTGGCCCGCTGCGTTCGCTCGTCGCCGGCCCCGCCCGCGACGTATGACCACACCGACGGCGGCAGTGCCTTTGCGGCCTTGGCCTCGAGTTCCGCGAAGACCATCGGCAACGATGGCGCCACTCCGATCAGGCCCTGGAAGTAGATCTCGTTCTGGTAGTCCCCGTATGTCATGCGATGAGAATGCCACCTGGCGGTTGGCCCTACTGAGCCCCCGCCTCTGCCTCAGCCAGTTCTTTCTTCCATTGCCGGAAAGACTCTTCGGTGCGTCCGCGCCGCCAGTAACCGGAGATCGACGACGCCCACGTCTTATCCACGCCGCGCTCGGTGCGGATGTACGGCCGCAGGTTGTGCATGACGGCTTGGGCCTCGCCGTGGATGAAGACGTGCACCTGCCCCGGCAGCCACTTGGTGGTGGTAACCGCCTCGATCAACGGCGCGAAATCTCCGGCACGATCCTCGGGAGCCAGATCGGCCCGGCCGCCGCGATAGACCCAGTTGATCTGAACGGACTCCGGTGCGGTCAATCCGATCTCGTCCTCGGGGCCGGCAACTTCGATGAATGCCTTGCCGACTGCGGTGGGCGGCAATGCTTCCAGCGCTGCCGCGATGGCCGGGAGCGCGGATTCGTCACCGGCCAGCAAGTGCCAATCCGCGCCCGGATCGGGTGTGTAGGCGCCACCGGGCCCCATCAGGTATATCGGCTGGCCGGGTTGGGCAGCGGCCGCCCACGGGCCTGCCACCCCGTGCTCGCCGTGCACAACAACGTCCACGACGATGTGGCGGGCGGCGACGTCGACATGGCGCACCGTCATGGTTCGCACCGACGGCTGCTTTTCCGGGGGCAGCCCGTTAAAGCTGTCCAAGGTCAGCGGCCCCGGCAACCCGGCCACATCGACATCGTCCGCGACGAATACCAGCTTGACGTAGGAATCGGTGAACTTGCTGGGCACGAAGGTGGAGAAGTCACTGCTGCCGAGCACGACACGGACGATGTGCGGCGTGAGTTGTTGGGTACCGACGACGACGAAACCTTGCAGAGGCCGACCTGCCACTGATCCTCCTGTCCAGACCCGACTCCCCGTCGACTATACGAGCCGCGCCTCTGAAGTTTTGGCCACAGCCTGGCCTGGACGGGCGCGGACGATCCGCCATCGGCCGTCCAGGCGCTCAGCCAACCCGGCGACCTCGAGGATCGCCAGCGGGCCCAGCACCTGCTCGGGCACCAGTCCCGCTGCGACCGCGATTTCGTCGACCGTGGCCACGCCGCGGCCCGGCAACGCCTCGTAGACCTGACGCTCGGCCCCGGTCAACCCGTCGAGCGCGGTGGTAGGCCGCGGTTCTTCAGGCGCCAGTTCACCCATGCGACCGACGAACTCGACAATGTCTTCTGCTCGGGCCAGCGCCGCGCCGTTGCGCAGCAACGCATGGCAACCCGCCGACGCCGACGATGTCACGGGTCCGGGCACCGCGGCCACCGTACGACCCAGTGCCCGCGCCCAGGCCGCGGTGTTGGCCGCTCCGCTGCGCAGGCCTGCTTCCACCACCACCGCCGCCCCCGCGGCGGCGGCGACCAGACGGTTGCGGGTCAGAAACCGGTAGCGGGCCGGGCGGACACCCGGCGGGTATTCGGTGAGCAGCAGCCCGTGCTGGCCGATGCGATGCAGCAGCGCCGAATGCCCAGCCGGGTAAGGGATGTCGATCCCGCCGGCCATGACTGCCACGGTGATTCCATCGGCGGCCAGTGCCGCGCGGTGAGCTGCGCCGTCGACGCCGTACGCACCACCGGAGACGACCGCGACGTCGCGTTCGGCGAGCCCGGCGGCCAGATCGGCCGCCACATGCTCGCCGTACGTCGTCGCGGCGCGCGTTCCGACAACAGCGGCCGCACGTTGCGCCACCTCATCGAGGCGTGCGGGACCCAACGCCCACAACACCATCGGCGGCAGACCGCGAAGCCTGGCTCTGGCTCCAAAACCGCTACCACCGAATGCGGCAAACGCCAGCACCGGCCACTCGTCGCAGTCGGGCGTGATCAATCGCCCGCCGCGGCGCGAGAGTAGCTCGAGATCGTCTGCTGCGCAGTCTATTCCGCGCCTGCACTCGGCGTGCCGCGCCAGGTCGTCATCGACCACGCCGCGCCGGACCCGGTCGGCGGCGTCCACCGGGCCAACGGTTTGGACCAGGGCGGCGAGCTCCGCGCACGGCGGTTCAGCCACCCGGGACAGGTAAGCCCAGGCTCGCGATAGGGGATCGTCGACGGCCGCGGTCATCGCTGCAGTCCCCGTTTCCAGAATTCGAGCCGTCCGGACTCGCCGCTCATCGCTTTGCTCCCGGTTGCCGGAAGCTCAGCGCGGCGGCTACCTCGTCCAGCCCGGGCGAGGTGCGGCCGGCCAAGTCGGCCAGACTCCACGCCACCCGCAGGGTGCGATCAAGCCCGCGGATGCTGAGCAGCCCACGGTCCAGCGCCTTGCGCAGCGGGTCCATCGCGGCGGAGCTGGGACGGAACTTCCGCCGCAACAGCGCCCCGCTGACTTCGGCATTGGTGCGGAATCCGTGTGGTCGCCAGCGCTGCGCGGCCGCGTCCCTTGCCTGCGCCACCCGCTGGCGCACCTGTGCCGTCGGTTCGCCGTCGGTGGCCGAAAACGCCCCTGCGCGTATCGGATTCATCTGCACCCGCAAGTCCACCCGATCCAACAGAGGTCCGGACAGCCTGCCGAGGTAACGCCGCTTCGCCGCCGCCGCACAGATGCAGTCCCGAGGATCAGCGGGCGCGCACGGGCACGGGTTCGCGGCCAGCACCAGCTGGAATCGGGCTGGGTAACACGCCACCCCGTCGCGGCGGGCAAGACGGATCTCCCCGTCCTCCAACGGTGTTCGCAGTGCTTCCAGCGCACTGACGCTGATCTCTGCGCATTCGTCGAGGAACAACACCCCGCGATGCGCCCGGCTCACGGCGCCGGGGCGGGCCATCCCCGAACCCCCGCCCACGAGTGCCGCGACGCTGGAACTGTGGTGCGGCGCCACGAACGGCGCCCTGGTGATCAACGGCGTATCCCCCGACAGCAGGCTGGCCACCGAGTGAATCGCAGTGACCTCCAGCGACTCGCTGTGTGACAGCGCCGGCAGTATTCCCGGAAGACGTTGCGCCAACATCGTTTTGCCCACTCCGGGCGGTCCGGTCAACATGAGGTGATGGGCTCCGGCAGCGGCCACCTCGACCGCGAAACGCGCCTGTGCCTGCCCCACCACGTCGGCCAGATCCGCCGATGACTCCGGGACGGTGTCCGCCGCGCTGATCCTGTCGTCCAAGCCAGCTGACCCGCTGAGCCAGCTCTGCAGTTGTCCCAGGGTGCGAACGCCCCAGACGTCGATGCCGTCGACCAGGCTGGCTTCGGCCAGGTTGTCCACCGGGACCACGACGACCGGCCAGCCGTCGCGCTTGGCGGCCAGCACGGCGGGCAGCACCCCACGCACCGGCCGGACCCGGCCGTCCAGCGACAACTCACCCAACAGCACCGTCTTCTCCAGGCGGTGCCAAGGCTTCTTCAGCTGGGCGGACAACACCGCCGCGGCCAAGGCACAGTCGTAGACCGACCCCATCTTGGGCAGCGTCGCCGGTGACAGCGCGAGCGTGAGCCGGGCCATGGGCCAGCTGTTTCCGCAATTGGTCACCGCCGCACGGACCCGGTCGCGGGACTCCTGTAGGGCGGCGTCGGGCAGACCTACCAGGTGCACCCCCGGCAGCCCCGAGGTGATGTCGGCTTCGATTTCCACGATCTCGCCGTCCAATCCGCGGACCGCGACCGAGAACGCGCGCCCCAGCGCCATCAGCAGACTCCCTGCAGGTGAGTGATCTCCGGGGTGCGGCGGCGCCCGATCCGCACGCCGATCACGTCGATCCGCACGACCGCCCAACGCTGGTCCTGACCGGCCAGCCATAAGCCGGCCAGCCGGCGCAGCCGCCGGACCTTCCGCGGGGTAACCGCGTGCGCCAGCCCACCATATCCGTCGCCGGTACGTGTCTTGACCTCGACGAACACCACCGTGCGGCTGGCTTCGTCGGAAGCGATCACATCCAACTCGCCATAGCGGCAACGCCAGTTGCGGTGCAAGATCCGCAACCCCATCCTCGTCAGGTGATCCACGGCGAGTGCCTCGCCCATCGTTCCCAGCTGAACCCGAGTCAATGTCGTCATGGGGCCAACCTGCACGGCTACCCCGACAAGACACGCCGCGGCCAGCGTCTCGTTGCCGCCGCGGCGACCGGTTATCCCCAATCGCGCACTTATGCACAGCTGCATCGGAACTCGTTGCGCCTGTTTGGGGGCGGGGCCGAGTGTTTAGGGCGGCTGCTGCACAGCTGAATTGGGTCCCGCTGCAGGCGGTTTGTCCTCGGCTTCTATGCGCATGTTGTATCCGGCGCGCGCCGATTGATCGATATCCGTGAGCACGGTGTCCGCTCGCAAGAGATGGTGAATTGCATCTCGCCAGCTACGCGGCATCACCGACATCGCGGTATTGATCGCGCCGGTATATCCGGGCACGTACACATCTGCACCGCGTCCGCGCCGCACCGCACGAACAATGGCTTCGCCCACAACAGTCGGCTCGACCGGGCGCACTCCACGCGCCGAGCCGAGTCCGTCAGCCATCTCGGTTGCGATGATTGCCGGCATGACGATGGAGACGGCAATGCCGCTGCCACGAAGCTCCCCGCGTAGCGATTCGCCCAGGCCGACCACGGCGTGTTTGGTGGCGGAGTATGTTGCGCCGCCCGGGGAGGCCATCTTGCCGCCTATTGAGGCCACGTTGACGACGTGGCCGCGGCCGCGAGGACGCATCCGCGCAAGGGCGAGTTTCGTGCCGGTCAGTACGCCACCGAGGTTGACGGCGATCTGGATGTCGGTGGACGCGTCGGTTTCATCCGCGAACAGTCCCACATGCTGAATGCCTGCGTTGTTCACCATGACGTCCAGCGGACCGAGTCGGTGTTGCACCTCGCTCAGAAATGACTCGAAGCTGGCCCGATCAGTTACGTCGAGCGCAACGCCGGTCGCTCCCCTACCGATCCTCTCGGCAGCGGCAGGAGCGCCTGCCGCATCGAGGTCGCCTATGGCTACCAGGGCACCTCGCTGTGCGAATGCGTTGGCTGTGGCCAAGCCGATGCCGCGGGCGCCCCCGGTGATCGCCACGACTTTCCCGCGCAGGTCGAACTGCGCTGTGCGGGTGCTCATTTCGCGAGTCCTGCGTGCCTGCGTAGGAATTCGACCTCGACACCCAACACTTCATCGAAAGCAGCGCCACCCTCGTAGACATCGTAATGACCGCCTTTGATGCGGTACAGTTCGGCGCGCTCAGCAAGCTCGGCCACTCGCAGGGCCTTCGCGACCGGAGCCTGTGTGTCGGTTTCGGGGACGATCAGCAGGATAGGGATGCGAATCGATGCTGCGCGGCGTATAGGCCGGTTCCTCGAGATACTCAGAAGTGAGCGCGCGGCTAGGCGGTTATGCCAATCCTCCGGTTCTCGCGGCGTCACCAACTGTTTGCCGAAGGGGGCGTCGGGGGTGTCGGTGACGCCCCAATTTCCCGGCGGCACGTTGATGGGCAGGTAGATCGGTGTTCGACCGAACAGGGAACCGATCCGATCGGCCACCGCGACCGCCATGAGGGGAATCGATCGACCGGGTCGAATCTTCGTCGCTCCCGCGAGGCCGTCGACCAGTGGGGATTGCGCGACGGCTCCCGCGAGTCGGGTGTCCGAAGCGGCGAGGGCGGTGACGTGCATGCCGGCGAACGACGTGCCCCACACGAAGATCCGTTGTGCGTCGATCTTGGGATGCGCTGCTGCCCAACCGATCGCGACGCCGTAGTCCTCGCGCTCGCGCGGGACGCTGAGCTCATCGCGGGGCCACCCGCTCGAATCGCCCCACTGCCGATAATCGATGACCACCACGGCAAAGCCTTCCCGGCAGAACCGTTCCGCGAACGGCTGCAACCCGCCTGCCTTCACTGCGCCCATGCCGTGTGCCATGACCACCGCCGGGTGTGAGCCTTGCCCGACGGGCTCATAAAACCAGGCGTCTAACTGTTGGCCGCCGGGCGCGGGGATCCGCACGGTCGTGCGGTGCGGCGGAATCGTCGTATTCGGGTCGGTCATGATCGTCTTCCTTGTTTTCATCGTTGGGCGGTGCGTTGGCGGTGGAGTCGAAATGTCTTAGTGAGCGATGAAAGTGCTCGGGATAATCCGATTCCGCTGGAGGTCAGCGAACAGCTCCGCGAACATGCGATCTGTCTCAATGAATGGGGCGAAGCCGTATCGCCGTGCCTTCAGTGTCGACCGCGCAATGTCCCAGTCCGACCCAAAGATGGCGTCCGCGAAGCCCCACGAGACGATGTCGGAATAAGCATGAGGCTGCAGGTTGTGCTTGGCAACGATGCGATCCCACACCAGTTCCTTGTCTGCCATGAATTCCGTCAGCGAGAAGTGTCGCGGTTCCGCGTCCGGCAGGCCGAACATGTCCGCGAACTTCGGCCAGATGTTGCACCAGCGGAAGTAGTCACCGTTGGTGATATTGAACGCTTCTCCGGCCGCTGAAGGCGTGGTCGCTGCCCACTGCGCCGCCTGGGCAAGGATGCGTGCGTCGGTAACTTCATAAAGAGCCGTCCACGCGCCCGGTTTACCGGGGAACGAAAACGGGACACCCAGTTCGCCGCAGATCGCCGCATACACAGCGATCGCCATGGTCAAATTCATCGGGTTGCCGACGGCGAACCCGCAGACCGCCTCGGGGCGAAGGGCCGACCACGCGAAGTCACCGCGCGCAGCGGCCTCTTCGACCCAATCCTGTTGGCTGTAATAGAAATTCGGCGGCATGTGCCGTGGGTCATCTTCGAGCGCCGGCGTGCGAATCGGCCCGAGGTGGCTGCCGTACCACTTCCCGCCCTCCATCAGATTGACGTGTTCCAGGCTCGACGACGCCGAGCTCAGCGCCTCCACAGCGTTGGTAAGGAGGGCGAGGTTCGCGTCGACCTCCAGAGCGCGAGTGGGCATGGCCTGGTAGGCCGCATAGAAGACGTGCGTGGTCTTCTTGAGTTGTGCGAGCGCAGCAGTCGCGCTGTGCCGTTCGCGCAAGTCGATCGACAGGAAGCGGGCCGTCGTCGCGAAATCGGGAGCCCGTCGCGACAGCGCGACTACATCCCAGCTCGGGTCACCGGTGAGGTGATCGATCAGTGAGCGCCCGATTACCCCTAGCCCACCAACGATCACTGCGTGCCGGTCAGACATTCGAATCCTCCGTAGTTGTAAGTCTTATGCCCGTGCGCGCCGACGGTCGCTAGGCGGCGGCGACGACGCCACCGTCGACGGTGTAGTCAGCTCCGGTAACGTGTTTCGACACGTCCGAGGCGAGGAAGGCGATCACGCGAGCGACGTCGCCTGGGTCACCGACCTTCTGCAGCGGTAGTTTTCGAACTTCCTTGGCGAAATGATCGATCGCCAACTCTTTCTCGAGGCCGTATTCCGCGGCCAAAGAGTCGCCGAAGCCACCAGGACGATCCCACGCGGGAGTTCGCGTCGGACCGGGCGAGACACAGTTGGAGCGAACTCCGGCGGGCCCGAATTCGATGCTGATTGCCTTCGACATCATCAGTATTGCGGCCTTCGAGACGCTGTAGTCGACGAAGAATCGGTCGGGGGCACGTCCCACGTCTGAGGCCACGGACACGATGGCGCCGCGCCCTTGTTCGATCATGTGCGGCAACGCGGCACGACACGCACGAACGGCCGAATAAAAGTTGAGGTTCATCAACTCATGCCACTCAGCGTCTGACACGGTCAAGAAGCTCTCGCGAAATGGGAAGGCGCCCACATTGTTAACAAGCACGTCCACGCGGCCATGGATCCTCATCGTCTCGGCGATCACGAAATTTGCGGCGTCCTCGCGGGACATATCGACCGCGAGGGCGGTAACACTTTCCGACAGTTCGCCGGCGGCTGACGGATCGAGGTCCGCGGCGACCACCTTGGCGCCTTCGGCGAGAAAGGTCCTTGCCGTGGCCAGACCAATCCCCGACCCCGCGCCAGTAATCACAACAACGCGGTCAGTCAATTGAAAATCCATCGAGGTCTCCTTCTGAAGGTGTCAAGTACACCGGCGACACTGCCGATTCGGGAATCACAGCGGCGCTGAGAAACACACGGCCCGGCGAGGTGGTTCGTGCTCGAACTCACGTGGTGGAGGTCGCGGCCATGCCACTACCTTCGCCGCTCCGTCGATATATTGCAAAGACGCAATTTCCCAATTCTCTATAAGCAAACGTTATAGTCATGTGGTGAACCTTCTGCAGCTTCGTTACTTGGTGTCCATCGCCCAAGAGGGTTCCTTCACCCGCGCAGCGGAGCGACTGCTCGTGGCTCAGCCCTCGCTGTCGCAACACATCAAAAGCCTTGAACACGAACTCGGCGGGGCATTACTGGAACGCATACCCAAGGGCGTCCGCCTTACCGCGGCCGGCAAAGAGTTCCTGCCCGAGGCGCGCGCTGCGCTCAAACATGCCGATCGCGCAAAGCGCAACGCGCGCAGCGTGTTCGGACTCGAAGGTGGAGAACTCGAAGTGGCTACCGTGACGTCGGTAGCCTTCGGATTGCTGCCACCAGCCTTTAACCTGTGGCATACAAACCATCCGTCGATCAGGATTGCCCTGCGCGAGTTCACCCACCGTCAGGCACTCGACGACGCGGTACGAGCGGGCGTCGGTGACATAGCGGTCGGACCTCGCCCGCCGCACTGGAATGGCCCGCTGGTTGCTCTGGGATGGGAAGAGTTCGTCGTCGTCTTGCCCCGATCGGACCCGCTGACGAAGCGCAAAAGGGCGATATCGCTCGAGGAACTCGCAGACCGCGACTGGGTTCTCTACGGGCCCGACCATGGATTGACGCACCTGATTGAGACTGCCTGCGCACGCGCCGGATTCGTTCCCCGGGGCGCTGCCCAAACAGGCCAAGTGGCGGCGGCCGCGCATCTCGCGGCCTGCAGCCTGGGTGTGACGATCGTCCCCAGCAACGTCCTGCCACCCGGCCTCGACGCCGATGTGCGAAGTCTGAAGTCGCCACTGGTTCGTCAAATCGTGGCCTTTACCCGGCGGAATTGGTCGACGCTGGCAGAAGCATTCCTGGAAGCACTCGTCGCCATGCCCTGGGAACAACGGCCCCACTCAGCGACTGTCGTGGACTAGCTGAGTCGATCCCACGGTTGGCACAGTCGCGAACTACGGGGTCTTTGGCAATCGACGGACCATTTCAAGCGCGATGAACAGCTCGGTCGCATCGCGGGGATTGTTCACCGATCGGCCGGTGTGGCTCTCCAGACGGCGAAGTCGTTGCCGGACGGTATTGGGGTGACAGAACATGTGGTGGGCGATCTGGTCGATCGAACCGCCGTGGTCCAGCCACGCCTCCAAGGTGTCGAGTAGAACGTCACGATCATGCTCGGGCAGATCATTCAACGCGCCAAGAACGTTGTCGCAAATTCTCGCCATCAGATCGGGTGCGCCAACGACGGTCACCGCCAAAGCATCCCGGTCAAATACTGTGAGCGAGGATCGGTCGAGCCGCGATGCGTTCATCGCCGTCCGCGCATAGCGCAGTCCGCGGGCTGTCTCCGCAAGATCGCTGATAGGTGGACTGATCCCGATTCGGGTCGCGGGGTACCCGCGAAGCGTCTCAATCACCGCGGCGAGGCGTTGATCGTCGCCCAGGTGCAGGATTCCGATCTGAGTATCCGGCTGTAGACGCCACGCAGAGAAGACGCCGACGGAGGAAAGGCGCCGCTCGACGTCGGGAAGGACAGCGCGACCCGTACTCGCGAGCTCCGCGCACAAGACGACGTATGGTCCCCGCAGCGAGATACCCAACGCGTCGGCCGCGTTCCACAGATCGGCAGTGTCAGGCATCCGACCCTCGATCAGCGCTTGCACCATCGCGGAGCGTTCCTGCTCACGGTTCAGGAACTGCTTCGTCACCACTTCCTGGTAGCCCGCGACCATTGCCTCGGTGAACTCGTCGAGCGCGCGCCATATCGTCGACGCTGCGCGCACCAAACTGGCATCGGACACCAGGCCGTTGCGGGAAGCTTCGGCGCGGATCTCGTCCCAGATATATCGGGCACATACGCGATAGCAACCCATCAACACCGTCAGGGGCACTCCAATCTGCCCGCGCTGGCGACCCGTTTCGACAGCGGTTTCGGTGCTGAAACTCGCATCAGGGGTCGTCAGCGAACCGAGAATGAAATCGAGATGACTTCGAGCGGTTTGCTTCAACACCTCGTCAGGCGCGGCCGCTTTGATCCGGTGAAACGCTATCTGCTCATGGATCAGACCCAACATCGCATCCGCATGCCGGTCCGCGTCGTTGAGTAGGGCCGCACTAACAGCCGCGAGTTGGACATCATACGGTTCGGCTGCCACCGCCGAATCCTAACGACCACCACCCGCCCCTGCCCGCAGTACGTCTTCGCCACTGGGGCGCGAACCCGATACGTCGTTAACGCTGTGGATAGCCAGCGATTACGTTTCCCGCGTCCCGCAGGCCACCCCTACCGGGCCGAGGGTCGATCACCACTCCAGTGTCCGCACCGACATTTGTTGGCTGCGAACGGTATCGGCACGAACATTGCCCTGGCCATCGGCGTCGGTCAGGATCGATGACAACGGTTTCAACCGAAACTCAGCTGGCACGCATCGCGGCATTTGCCTTTGCGATTGTCGCCACCCTGAAAGGTCCTCACTCATGCCTACTGTCCGCCACGGGACCATCGACCTTGTGCGGACGCATGGTGTGACGACCTGGTTCGGCAATCCCGGATCGTCGGAACTGACACGACCCACGTTGATCAACATCCGCACCACTGCAGTCGGTGCCTAGATCCACGATGAATTCCCCCGTTGATTACCACGGCCAGACCACACTTATCACAGGCGCCAGTTCGGGTATCGGTGCCGAATTCGCACGCCAGCTCGCAGAACGTGGATCTGACCTCATTCTCGTCGCGCGACGCCTCGATCGGCTCGAGTCGTTGACGGAGAAGCTATCTGAGCGGTTCGGTGTCCGCGTCGACGTGATCGCGCTGGACCTCAGCCAGCCTGCCGTCGGTGCGATCCTCGCCGCCGAAGTCGAACGGCGTGGCCTGCACGTGACCAGCTTGATCAACAATGCCGGTTTCGGCACTTACGGACAATTCCACCAGGAGGATGCTGAGCGCGTACGCACGGAGATCGCGCTCGACGTCGCGGCACTGGTGGACATCAGCCACGCTTTCATCGGAGCACTGCGTTCCGGCGGCGCAGGTTTCCTGATCAACGTGGCGAGCAATGCGGCGTATCAGCCGACTCCCAACATGGCGGTCTACGGAGCCGCCAAGGCCTTCGTGCTGAGCTTTACCGAAGCGCTGTGGTACGAGTCGCGCGGCACCGGCCTGAGGGTACTTGCGCTGTCCCCGGGCGCCACCAGCACCGAGTTCTTCGATGTGGTCGGTACCGACGCAGCCGACGGCGGCACCCCCCGCCAGACTCCCACGCAAGTCGTCGATACGGCGCTCCGCGTGCTCGACCGCAAGAATCCGCCGCCGAGCGTGATCTCGGGGCGCCGCAATCAGATCATGGCGCTTGGCGGCCGCTTCCTAAGCCGACGACTGCTGGTCAGCGTGCTCGGCAGGATGACCGGTCAAGCTCAGCAGCCCGAATCTCGTGTTCCCCCAACGTAGACAGGGATTCACCACCCGCGGCGGACTCACCCGCGCGCCGGACCACTGGAATAACGAAGGAGAAGCCGATGCCAGCTAAGAACGAGCCGCCCAGGGTTCTGGTGACGGGCGCAAACGGCAACGTAGGCGGTGCGGTCGCCGCGGCGCTCGATCGCATTCACGGTGAAGTTATCGCGGTCCGGGCCTCCCGTAGGCGCAATACAGTCGAGAAGTGGGAACAACAAGGCATGCGCGCGGTCTTCCTCGACCTGGACGACGCGGAGACGTTCCCGGGCGCCCTCGAGGGCATCGACCGAGTCTTTCTCTCGGCGGGTTACACATCGGCGATGAACGAGCAGGGCAAAACGCTGGTCGACGCTGCGGAAGACGCCGGGGTCAACTTCATCGTCCACCTGGGTGTGTTCGGCAACGGCCGCTCCACCGACCCGCACTTCGCCTGGCACGAGCTGGTTGAGCGCTACATCAAGGGCAGTTCCCTCGCCTGGGCCAACGTGCACCCGCACGTGTTCATGGAGAACCTGCTGACCGTCAATCGGTTGCAGAACGGCGCCTTCGTGTGGGGAGCCGGTGACAAACCCGTCGGCTGGGTCGCCGCCGACGACATCGCCGCGGTCGCCGCCAAAGTCCTCGCAGAAGGCCCCAAGGTCCACGCGGGCCACGACTACTTCCTGTCCACCGACCTCCTCGACGCCGTCGAGATCGCCGCAATCCTGTCCTCCGAACTGGATCGGGAGATACCGGCTGTGGTCATCACTCCCCAGGAGATCCGCAACCTCGTCGACGCCGGACACGTCGCTGTCCCATCCCAATATGACGCCGCCTACGCAGCGAGCGCGCTCAACTGGCTGCAGCAGACCCACGACGGCCGCATGGACTACTCGGCCGTCGTTACCAGCACCGTGACCGACCTGCTCGGCCGCGAACCGATCCACCTCGCGCAATGGGCGCAGACGCACCGATCCGAGCTCCTCGACCAACTCGCTTAAGCGTGGAGTACAGCGTCAAAGCCCGATACGACGCCAAGGCCGTACTGTTGTGCCACCCGGATGCGACTCAAACGGTGTGATGCACACCGACGAATCGGTCCACTGGGAAGGGCTGGGAAAGGAATAGATCTTGAAGGTTCTCGTCACCGGCGCGACTGGTTATCTGGGCGCGGTGGCTGCCACCGCACTGGCCGCCCGAGAACACGAGGTCGTGGGACTGGCCCGATCGCAGCGGTCCGCCAGCGCGCTGCGCGAGCGTGGCATCCAGCCCGTGATGGGCGACTTCGGTGACCCGGTCAGCCTGGCCCGCGCCGTCCACGAAACCCGGCCCGACGTCGTGGTCAGCACCGCCAGCGTCGGCGGGGCCAGCGGGGACAACGCGGCCTTCGCCCGTGACCGCGACGCCGTGCGCGCCCTGCAAGAGGCCCTGGCCAATTATGGCGGCGCTCTGGTGTTCACCAGCGGGTCAGCCGTATTCGGCACCTTCAACGGCGGAGAGGCCACCGACACCGTCTACGACGAGGACGCCCCATTGCCGCTACCCGAGTCGGTATTCGCGCCCGCCTCTGTGGGTGTGCACCCGCTGCTGGTCGCCGGCTTCGCCGCCGCGATGGCCGCCCGGGTCGACACCGAGCGGGCCGTTCTGGCCGACGGCGGCGTGCGCGGCATCGTGGTGCGGCCCGGCCTGGTCTACGGCAACGGCGGAAATTCCGACCTCAAGTCCCTGATCGATCGGGCACGCGCGGCCGGGCGCGCCGGGCACTGGGGAAGCGGCGGCACCACCCAGAGCTACGTGCATGTAGAGGACCTGGCCGAGCTGTTCTGCCTGGCCGCCGAACGCGCGCCGCACCGGGCGATCCTGCACGGCGTCACCGACGACGTCACCCAGCGCGAACTGGCGACGGCGATCAACCAGATGATTGGAGCCGGTGAACAGACCGAGTGCCTCTCACTGGAGCAGATGCTGGGCATCACCGCCGGCACGGTCGGCGACATCGGCGGCACGTTTACACCGCCGCCCACGGCCGCATCGGGTATCAGCCTGTCGCTGAACAAGCGCCTGTCCTCAGCAAACACGCGCAGGCTCCTCGACTGGTCGCCCAAACGCGCCGACATCTGGGACGACATCGCCCACGGCTCATACGCGGATCCATAACCCGCCGCACGGCGACCAACCCCCCGGGGCCTCGCGGGGAAGGATGGGGGCCTGGCGGGGGTCAGGGGTGGGGGTACTTGCGGGCGGCAGGCTCGGCGAACTTGTCCAGCTCCGGGAGGTTGACCACGATCGGATCGGGGTCCGAACGGGTGACAACCCAGACGGTCGGGCGCTCGCTGGATGCGTTGATCTCCTGGTGCACCGTATGCGCGGGAATGAAAACGAAGTCTCCCGGACCCGCCTCAACGACGTGCTCCAGACGGTCGCCCCACCGGTACCTGGCGGTGCCTTCCAGCACGTACAGGATTGTCTCCTGATCGCCGTGGTGGTGCGCGCCGGTCGCTGCGCCGGGTAGCACCGTGCTAAGGAAGGCGCTCAATACCTTGGCGTCGGGGTTGCGGCTGTCGAAGGCGACCTCGCGGAGCAGTCCCGGGGTCTGCGGGGTGTCATCGGAGAGCTGGTCACGCCGAACGACGCGGACGGAAGGCTTGTGCATCGGTGTTTCCTTTCTATCCCGGGTCTATCCCGGGCCGACGGCCAGAGCGCTGTCACCAGCCATGTGCAGCTCAAACGGTAGCCGGTCGCTGACCGCCAGGTGCCCTCGATCTGCAAGATTTGACCAGCTGCGCGCGCCGCAGCATGGCCTGCCGGCCCGTGTTGGTGGTGGGTCAGATGTGGCGCTGCGCGCCGCCGTCGACGCTCCATTCGGCGGCGGTGACCTGGCGCGAGAGGGGTGAGACGAGGTATGCGACTACCTGTGCGATGTCGTCGGGCTGGCCCATCCGGCGAGTGAGCAGGGGCCGGATTTCGGTCACCATGCGGGTGATCGCGGTTTCCTTGTCTGTGCCCCACAACTCGGCCGCCTGGTCGCCGAAGCCGCCCTTCCGGTCGTAGAGCGGGGTGCGGGTGGGCCCGGGGACCACGACGTTCGACCGGATGCCTTGGGGGCCGAACTCGGTGGCCAGTGAGGTGGACAGCGCCAGCAGCGGAAGTTTGGCCGCCGCATAGTCGAGGTTGCCGATTTCCGGCAGCCGCGCGGAGTCGCTGCCGAGGTGGACGAGGCTGCCGCCGCCGCTGGCGAGCATGGCGGGCACGGCGGCGCGGCTCATGCGGCGGGCGGCGTGGAAGTTGAGGTTGAAGGTGGCCAGCCACTGCTCGTCGGTGATGTCGAGGAAGCTGGTGCGCGCTTGCAGTCCGCCCGCGTTGTTGACGAGGGCGTCGATCCGGCCGTGCTGTTCGAGCACGGTGGCGATCACGCGGTCGGGTGTGGCGGGGTCGGTGAGGTCGGCTTGGACGGCGGTGCCGCGGGCGCCGAGACCGGTGTCGATCGGATCGCGGTCGACACCGACGACGATGGCTCCTTCTTCGGTGAGCAGGCGCGCGGTGGCTTCCCCGATGCCTGAGGCGGCACCGGTGACGACGACGATCTTGTCGGTGAGTTGTAGGTCCATGGTGTTGTCTCCTTTGGGGCTGGGTCGGGGGAAATCTGAGGTCATCTCGGCGCCAGCCACGGAGCCAGGAGGTCCCGGCCGGTGGTGAGCAGAGCGATCACGAGGGCGATCGCGGGGGTTCGCCGGGGACGTACGGCCCTGCCACGGCCCATCCGGGCGATCTGCTGCTGGTGCCAGGCGCTGTTGAGGAGGTCGTCGACGGCCTTGTGGCCGACGGTCTTCGGCGTCACCGGGCTGTGCGCGGCGGTTCCGTCCAGCAGGCGTCGCGGCAGGTCCGGCTCGTAGGTGATGGGGCGGGCCAGTCCGACGATGTCGACCGCACCGCTGTCAAGTGCGTCGTTCATGCCCTGCCGGGTGCGGAATCCGCCAGTCAGCATGACGGGCACCGACAATTCTTCGGAGAAGCGTTCCGCGAATTCGAGGAAGTACGCCTCGCGTGCGCGGGTCGATTCTCGCTGTGGTGTGCCGGTGACCATTGCGGTGCTCTCGTAAGTGCCGCCGGAGATCTCCAGGAGGTCGATGCCTTCCTTCTCCAAGGCGTGGGCGACGGTCAGAGAGTCGTCTGCGTCGAAGCCGCCGCGCTGGAAATCGGCGGAATTCAGCTTGACGGCGATCAGGAACTGAGAGGGGGTCGTTGCCCGGATCTCTCGCACCGTCTCGACAAGCAGTCGCATCCGGTTCTCCAGCGAGCCGCCCCAGCGGTCGGTGCGCTGATTGACCAGCGGCGACAGGAACTGGTTGAACAGGTAGCCGTGCGCGGCGTGGATCTGCACGCCGTCGAAGCCCGCGTTGGCGGCGATCCGGGCGGCGCGGGCGAACCGGTCGATGATCGCGGTGATCTCCGCGTCGGACAGGGCGCGGGGCGCTCGGAAGAGCCGGCTGCCACCCACGGCGAGGGGCACCTCGGATGGGCCGACAACGTCCTGTCGACGCCCGGGCAGCACGTTGCCGCGCATCGTCTGCCGCCCTGGGTGAGACAGCTGCAGGATGAACTTGGCGTCGGTGCCCTCGGTTACCGTGGCCCAACGGCGCAGTTGCGTGAGGTGTCGGCCGTCCTCGATGACCACGTTGCGCGGTGCTTCCAGCGCCGCGCCGTCGACCATGACGTTGCCGCTGATCAGCAACCCGGCGCCGGAGTGCGCCAACGCCCGGTAGGCCGTGATGAGCTGGTTGGTCGGTGCCCCCCGACGGTCCGCGAGATGCTCGCTGGTCGCGGCCTTCGCGAGCCGGTTCGCCAGAGTGATGCCGCTGCGCAGGGTAAGTGGCTTGGAGAGCACATCGCGACGGACTGCCGTTAGGTTCTCATTCATCTGACTTCCACCGTTCGCGTTGATTGTATGTTGTACCTGTACGACATACAGTTAAACATATACAACGTATAGTTGGCAACACAGGGAATGGGAAGAGCTCGTCCTACCAGGTCAGGCCAAGTTCGCCGCGGGGGAACCTTGTTCTGCAGTGGCGATGACACCGGCGATCAGCATGTCGAGCCCGAGGCTGAAGTAGGCGTCCGGATTCGGGCACGCGGCCAGCACGCTGGCGGAGGACACGACGCTGGGATAACGCCGTAGGGGCAGTCCGCTCAACGATGCGGTCTTGCGGCGAATTGCGTCGTCACGGGCCTCGGAGTCAGGCCCGTACTCTCGCCCCGGCTCGCTCGTCACGAGCATGGCGACGGCGTTGAGCAGGTACCCGCCCACCTGGGCAGCCTGCTCGGCGGAAAGCCCCGCGTGCCGCAGCAGCGCCAGCGTGCTTTCGGCCACCGTCAGCCCGGCCTCAGAGGACAGCACGCGGTCGGAGACAAGGGCGGCCACCTCGGGATGCGGGCGCAGCGCGTCAGATAGCGCTTCGAGGATGGAGCGCAATTGCTCGGGCCAGGGCTTACGGGACGGGCCCGGAAGCCGAACGCCGGCAAAGAGGCGTTCGGCGATGCCGTCGAGCAGTTCGCCCTTGTCCTTGAAGTGCCAGTACAACGCCATCGGGGTGACTCCCTGATCCTCGGCCAGCCGCCGGATGGTCACCGCATCGAGGCCCTCCGCATCTGCCAGCGCGATGGCGCCCTCCACGATGGTGTCGCGACTCAGCCGCTCGCGGCCCACGGATCCGCTTCTCCTCTTCGCCATGTCGCCAAATATACCCCGTACAGGGCAACATATACCTCGTACATGCTTCGAACCGGGTAGCGATGGCGCAGAGGAACGCAACGTCAGGCGCTATTCAACAACGACGTCGCGTCCCCGCTAGTGGGTGATTCGGTCCGCCCGGGTGTAGACGTTCATCGAGTTCTCCCGCAGGAACGCCACCAGCGTGATCCCGGACTCCTCGGCCAGCGAGGCCGCCAGCGACGACGGCGCTGACACGGCGGCCAGCACCGGAATCCCGGCCAGCAGCGCCTTCTGGGTCAACTCGAACGACGCCCGCCCGCTGACCAGCAACACCGACGCGCTCAGCGGTATCCGGTCGTGTTCCAGCGCCCAGCCGATCACCTTGTCGACCGCATTGTGCCGGCCGATGTCTTCACGCACGGCAAACATGGTGCCGTCAGCACCGAACAACGCCGCGGCGTGTAGTCCGCCGGTGCTGGCGAAAACCTTTTGCGCGCTGCGAAGTTGGCCGGGCATCGCCTTGAGCGTGGAAACGGCGACGGTGGCGGGATCGTCGCCGGGCGAAAACCGGCTGATCAACCGCACCGCGTCCAGCGACGCCTTGCCGCAGACTCCGCATGACGAGGTGGTGTAGAAGTTGCGGGTGACATCGAGACCCGGCGGTTCGACGCCCGGCGTCAGTGTCACGTCGAGAACGTTGTAGGTATTGACACCGTCGGCGCCGCGCCCGCCGCAGTAGCGGATGGTCAGCACGTCTTCGCGGCCCCCGATGACCCCTTCGGTGAGCAGAAAGCCTTGCGCGAGTTCGAAATCCGAGCCAGGCGTGCGCATGGTCACAGTGACCGGGGTGCCGTTGACGCGGATCTCCAGCGGCTCCTCGACGGCCAGGGTCTCCGGTCGGGTGATCGCTTGATCGGCGGCGAGATGCTTTACTCGCCGGCGCGCGGTGACGTGCCCCAATCCCACGAAACTCAAACTACATTGGCTCGCGGCTCACCGCCGGGAAGCCGATTGGCCCCTAGATGTCACACCGCCTTGGCCAGCGCAGCCAGAGTCTCCGCCGACGAGTGCGTCGGAAGCCAGCCGAGTTCTCGCTTCGCTTTTCTGGTATCCATCACCACCGACGTCCGCGCCACATGCAGCCATTCGAGCACCGAAGGGACGAACGGCAACCGGAAAATCGCCGCAGACGCCGCCGAGGCAGCAGTCGCAGGAACCCGCACCGGTCGGCCGCCCAGCGCCTTAGCCACGTCCGCGATCGTCACTTCGCCATTACCGGCGATGTTGTACGCGCCGGGCGGTACCGGAGCGGTCGCCGCCAGCGCGATCGCGGTCGCAACGTCGTCATGGTGAACCAACTGCAACGGAAAACCCGGATCCGGCACGACCGGCTTCAACCCCGGCACCGCCCTGGCCACGGCCCGCACCGGGCCGGGCAGCCGCTTCCACGGCATCGCGTCTGCCAACGCGAGGGCCTCAGGCCCGGCGACGATACATGGCCGCAGTACGAAGACCTCCAGCGATGAACCTTTGGTGATGTCGGCGAGCGCGGCCTCGCACGCCGCCTTCTGCGCTGAGTAACAGTGCTCAGCGGATCCGCGCGTCGGCAAGTCCTCGGTGAGCGGCACGGGGTTGTCGGAATGGTAGCCGTATGCCGCCACCGACGAGGTGTAAACCAGACGCCGTGGCCGCTGGGCGGCGACCGCCGCCTCGAACACGTTACGGGTGCCCTGCAGGTTGACGTGCGCGCTCTCCGCGCGCGACCCCATGATGAGGAACGCCAGGTGGACCACCACATCGGCCTGTGCGACCAGCGCCTCGACCGCGTCGCGATCCAGGATGTCGCCCTGCTGATAGGTGGTTTTCACCCACCCGCACGTCGGCCGATCGAACGGCCGTCGCGCCATCGCAACGATCTTCTCCACCGCGGGTTCGCGCTCCAGCGCCGTCACCGCCGAGACGCCGATCTCTCCGGTCGGTCCGGCGACGGCAACTGTAATTCCCATTTCAGGTGACTTCCCCACCAGCGCCCCTGGCCAAACACCGGATCAGGCAGGGGAAGAAACTGTGTACAGGTCGGCTGGTGGGAGAGGGATCATGGAGGTGAGCCGAATAATCTATGGCCGTCTGAAACGCGGGGCCGACGACCCCGCGCAGCACCAGAAGTGAGGGAAAGACTTGGCGGACGAACCGAACGCCGGCGCAGGGGCGACACCACCTGGCGGGGCGGCAGCGGACCCCACCACAGTGTTTGCTGCCCTCGCCGAGATCATCTATCAAGGCTCGGAGGTTGCCGAGATGTACGCCGCCATCTGCGTGGCCGCGACCCTGACCGTCCCCGGCTGCGACCACGCCAGCCTGCTGGTCCGCCAGAACGATCGGTACGTCACTGTGGGCGCGAGTGACCAGCTCGCGCAGCGGATCGACGATCTTGAACGGCGCTCGGGCGACGGCCCGTGCATCGACGCGATCGAGGAAGAAACTCCCCAGATCGAACCGGACCTGACCACGCCATCGCAGTGGCCCAAACTCGCGGCCGGGCTGCTCGCCGAGACGCCGGTGCGCGGCGCCATGGGCTTTCGGATACTGGTCGACAAACGCAAGGGCGCCGCGCTCAACCTATTCAGCGACACCCCCAACCTGTTCGACGCCGAGTCCGCCGGACGAGCGGCGGTGCTCGCATCGTTCGCCAGCGTGGCCATCAATGCCATCGCAAAGGGAGAAGATGCGGCCAGCCTGCGACGAGGCTTGCTCAGCAACCGCGAAATCGGCAAAGCGGTCGGGATGTTGATGCTGCTGAACGATTTCACCGAGCAGGAGGCGTTCGACCTGCTGCGGCGCCACTCCCAGAGCCTCAACATCAAGCTGGCTGACGTGGCGCGGCAGATCATCGACCGCCGCGGCCAACTGCCGGCGGGCCAGGATCCGTCTGCGCCGGACGCATAGCCGGGTGTTCGGGTTCTATTCCGGCAGCCGCAGCTCAGGCTTCTCGACTTCTTCGATGTTGACGTCTTTGAAGGTGATCACCCGTACCTGCTTGACGAACCGGGCCGGCCGGTACATGTCCCACACCCAGGCGTCGGACAGTCGCAGCTCGAAGTAGACCTCGCCGTCGGCGTTGCGTGGCATCATCTCCACACTGTTCGCCAGATAGAAGCGGCGCTCGGTTTCCACGACGTAGCTGAACTGGCCGACGATGTCCTTGTATTCGCGGTACAGCGAGAGCTCCATCTCGGTTTCATACTTTTCGAGATCTTCGGCACTCATCTGCTCAGACGTCCTTCTCCCTGCCAACTTTCCCGGCTTGCCTGTCGGACCGCTGTCGGCCCGCGTGGTCGCCGGGTGGGAACCCTGGTCCCATCTTTCCTCACCAATATCCCTCCCGCTCGGCCGGAGGGTCCGGTTTGCACTCGACCACCACCCGGGCGTTCGCCCCGTTCGCTACGCGCCGGACATTGATGAACGAATGGCGGTGCTCGGAGCAGGGACCCAGCCGGGTCAATGCCGTGCTGTGCGCGGGCGTGCTGTACCCCTTGTGTTCGGCGAAGCCGTAGCCGGGGTGGTCGGCGTCCAGCGCGACCATGAACCGGTCCCGGCTCACTTTCGCCAGCACGCTGGCCGCGGCGATACACGCGGCCGCCGCGTCCCCGCCGACCACCGGCAGCGAGGGCATCGGCAGGCCGGGTACCCGAAAACCGTCGCTGAGCACATAGCCGGGCCGCACCGGCAGGCCCGCCACCGCGCGCCGCATGCCCTCGATGTTGGCTACGTGCACGCCGCGGCGGTCGACCTCGACCGACGGGATGAACACCACGTGATAGGCCAGCGCGTAGCGGCAGATCAACGGGAACAACTTCTCCCGTGTCTTCTCTGCGAGCTTTTTCGAATCATCAAGGGCGGCAAGGCTTTCCAGCCGCCCTGGCCCGAGCACGCACGCCGCCACCACCAACGGGCCCGCGCAGGCACCGCGACCCACCTCGTCCACCCCGGCCACCGGTCCCAAACCGCTGCGGTGCAGCGCGGACTCCAGGGTGCGCAACCCGGAGGACTTACGGATTACCGTCCGCGGCGGCCACGTCGTGGCCATGCCTACTGACCCGGCTGGGGGTTCATCGAACCCACACCACCCCATCGCGACGGCGGCCACACGATGAACCTCGCCTTGCCGATCACATTGCCCACCGGCACGGTTCCTGAGTTCGGATCACCGGTGCACAAGATCCCCTTGAGCGCATCGGGCGGGATGCTGGTGCAGTGGGCGCGCGAGTCCGCCGAGTGCGTCCGGTTGTCGCCCATCACCCACAGCCTCCCCTGCGGCACGCTGACCGGCCCGAACTCGCTGCCCAGGCATGGATACACCGACGGGTCGGCCATCATCGTGGCCGGATCCAGGTATGGCTCCCTGAGTGGCTTGCCGTTGACGGTCAAGCCGGTGTCGGCCCGGCACTGCACCGTCTGCCCGCCGATGGCGATGACCCGCTTGACCAGGTCATTCTCGTCGGGAGGCACGAAGCCGATGAATGACAGCGCGTTCTGCAGCCAGCGCAGCGCAAGGTTGTGCGAGCGGATCGACTTGTACCCGTAGTTCCACGTCGGCGGCCCCTTGAAGACGATGACGTCACCGGGCTGCGGTGAACCGAAGCGGTACGTGAGTTTGTCCACCATGATTCGGTCGCCGACGCAGCCAGCACATCCGTGCAGCGTGGGTTCCATGGACTCCGACGGAATCAGGTAGGGACGTGCAACGAACGTCAACATGACGTAGTAGAGCACCACCGCGATAACGGCCAGGATCGCGAGTTCCCGCAGCGCCGACTTCTTCTTGGGCTCCGGCTCGCTCTCTTCGGGCGCATTTGGGGCCTGCTCGGCGGCTGCCGCGGTGGCTGTTTCGGGGGCCTCTCGTTGGCTGTCAGGGTCGCGGGTAGAGACCTTCGGCTCCGACTGACCGTCGGGCTGGGGCTCAGATGACGAGTCCGTGGTTTCGGTCACGAGATCAGACTAGCCAGCACAATCTGTGCGCTTGTGAACCATGGACTGCGCTGACGCGTGCGCGGTCAGCGCTTTTCCTTGATCTTGGCCTTCTTGCCGCGAAGTTCACGCAGGTAGTACAGCTTGGCGCGGCGGACATCGCCACGGGTCACTACCTCGATGTGGTCGATGTTCGGCGAATGCACCGGAAAGGTCCGTTCGACGCCGACGCCGTAACTCTCCTTGCGCACGGTGAACGTCTCGCGGATACCTCCGCCCTGCCTGCGGATCACCACGCCCTTGAACACCTGGATACGCTCCTTGGCGCCCTCGATCACCTTGACGTGCACGTTGATGGTGTCACCCGGGCTGAAGGCCGGGATGTCGTCGCGCAGCGACGCCTGGTCGACAAAGTCCAGCCTGTTCATTTGCGAACACACTTCCTCGGGGTCGCGGCTTTGGCAGCTGCCCACACGCGGGTGTGTGGCATCGCCGAGCCGATGGTTCGGGCTTTGGGGCGTATCTCGCAGCAGGCGGTGCGCCGACAAGGGCTCGAGACAACTGGTCAATTGTGCCAGACAGTGCGCTTGCCGTGAAAATCACATGAAATCGGGCGGTTCGTGACAACCCAAATCTGCTGGTGAATGGTACATATGACTGGGGTCAATACCGCTAGTCGAACCCGAACCTTAGCGTGACACCCGGGGCAGATGGCGATGCGGCCGCCCAACGTGCACGTTTCCGGGACGCCGGAGGGATGCCAGAGGACCAAGAGGAGAGGAACGAATGCGCGCACGGCCGCACACGCTGCTCACCGCCATGGCGGCGGTGACGCTGGTACTGGCCGGGTGCGACGAGGCGATCGTAGAGGCGAAGGCATACCCCAAGCCGGCACACAGCGCGCCCGATCGCCATTCGTTCCAGCTCCAACCGAAGGTCGCTGAAATGCTGCTGCAGGGCAGTACGCCACCGAGGGCGCCGGCGGCACTGCCGGACGCCGAGTTCGGCGGACTGCAGGCACGCATCCAGCAGGCCACCGCCGAGGCCGGTGTCGCTGGCGCCACCCTCTCGGTCGCCATCCTCGATCGCACCACCCACCAGCTGGTCTCCAATGGCAACTCGCAGATCCCCGGCATCGCGTCGGTGGCCAAGCTCTTCATCGCCGACGATTTGCTGCTGCAGGAATCCGAAGGGAAGGTCGCGCTTGCCCCTGAGGACCGCCAGGCGTTGGACGTCATGCTGCGGTCATCCGACGATGGCGCGGCTGAGAAATTCTGGGGTCAGGGCCGCGGAGAGGCCATCATCAGCCAGGTCGCAAACCGCTACGGACTGACGTCAACTGCGCCGCCCAGCGATGGGCGCTGGTGGAACACGCTCAGCACGGCCGGCGACTTGGTCCGCTACTACGACATGCTGCTCAGCGGGTCCGGTGGACTACCGCCAGAGCGGGCCAGGACGATCATCAACGATCTGGCCCGGTCCACCCCTACCGGAATGGACGGCTACCCGCAGCGATTCGGCATCCCCGACGGTCTGTACGCCGAACCGGTGGCAGTCAAGCAGGGCTGGATGTGCTGTATCGGCGCCGACTGGATGCATCTGTCCACCGGGGTGATTGGCGCGGATCGGCGCTACATCATGGTGATCGAGTCGCTTCAGCCCTCTGATGACGCCACCGCCCGGGAGACGATCACCCGGGCCGTGAAGACGATATTTCCCGGCGGCCGGATCTGACCCGCTAATCCGGGCCGGCATCGTCGCCGGGACGAGTTAGGTCGGGTCGGCGTTCACGGGTCCGCTGCAGCGAGACCTGCCGACGCCAGGCGGCAATTCGCGCGTGGTCACCGGATAGCAGTACCTCCGGGACGTCGAGGCCACGCCAGCTCGGCGGCCGCGTATAGCTCGGCCCCTCCAAAAGCCCGTCCAGGCCCGGCGAGTGTGAATCATCGCGGAGCGACACAGGGTTGCCGAGGACTCCGGCCATCAGGCGTAGGACGGCCTCGATCATCACCACGGCCGCCGACTCTCCACCCGGCAGCACATAATCACCGATCGAGACCTCTTCGACCCGCATCCGTCGAGCGGCGTCGTCGATCACCCGCTGGTCGATGCCCTCGTATCGGCCGCAGGCGAACACCAGGTGCGACTCGGTGCTCCAACTCTGCGCGGTGGCCTGGGTGAATAGCGCACCGGCGGGGGTAGGAACGATCAACAATGTCTGGCCGGAACAGATTTCATCCAGCGCGTCGCCCCACACCGGTGCCCTCATCACCATCCCCGGGCCGCCGCCGTACGGCGCGTCGTCCACCGAGTGGTGCACGTCGTGCGTCCACCGCCGCAGGTCGTGCACCCGCAGGTCGACCAGGCCCGAGTCAATCGCCTTGCCCGGCAACGATTGTCGCAGCGGGTCCAGGTAGGCCGGGAAAATCGTGATGACGTCAATACGCACGGCTACCCCAGATCCAGCAGACCCTCGGGCGGATCGATTTCCAGGCCCTCATCCAGCGACACCGACGTGACGATCGCGCTGACGAACGGCACCAATACTTCACCCACGTCGCTGCCGTCCTCGGCGCGGCGGCGCACCGCCAACAACTCACCGGCCGCGGTGTGCAGCACCTCGACGACGACGCCGACATCCTGTCCCGCGGTCGTCCGAACTCGAAGGCCTTCCAGCTGGTGGTCGTAGTAGGTGTCCGGCTCATCGATCGGCGGCAGGTCCTCGGAGTCGATGACGAACAAACTGCCCCGCAACGCGTCAGCGGCGTCACGGTCGGCGACTCCATCCAATCGCACGAGCAGACGCCCACCGTGCTCACGCGCGTCAGCGACGACATAGGTGCGCTCCAGGCCGTCATCACGAGAGCCCTTGGCCCGCAACGTACTACCCGGCGCGAACCGGGCAGCGGGATCGTCGGTACGGATCTCGACGATCACCTCGCCGCTGATGCCGTGCGCTTTGACGACGCGCCCGACTGTCAACTCCAAGGGAGTTCCATGAGCCTGCGCTCCGCTACTGGTCGGTGTCCACCACGTCGACGCGGATACCGCGACCACCGATGCCGGCGACCAATGTGCGCAGCGCGGTCGCGGTGCGTCCCCCGCGACCGATCACCTTGCCCAGGTCGTCGGGATGTACATGCACTTCAACAGTCCGCCCACGCCGACTGGTTACCAGGTCCACCCGGACTTCGTCGGGGTTGTCGACGATTCCCCGGACCAAATGCTCAACAGCGTCCACGACGACCGTACTCATCGCGCCGGTCAGCTTTCGGTCGTCGGCTCAGGCTGGTCGCCGCCCTCGGCCGGCACGTCCGCCTTAGCGGCTTCGCTGCCGGCCAAAGTGTCGGCGTCAGCACCCGCCTCAGTGGCGGCTTCCGGACCGGCTTCAGCACCAGCCTCAGTGGCGGCTTCCGGACTGGCTTCAGGACCGGACGCGGCGGCCTTAGCGGCTTTCTTGGCCGGCGCCTTCTTCTTCGGTCGTGCGGCCTCGGTGGTCGGAGCGCCCTCGGCGGCAGCCAACGCGGCGTTGAACAACTCCAACTTGGTGGGCTTGGCCGGGGCAACCTTCAACCGGCCCTCGGCGCCCGGCAGGCCTTTGAACTTCTGCCAGTCGCCGGTGATCTTCAATAGTTTGAGGACAGGTTCGGTGGGCTGAGCACCGACAGAAAGCCAATACTGGGCACGCTCG
>Ga0210396_10000544_pt1 | contig 49032 bp, 45 predicted proteins | sample IncBWH17OmetaG_FD_155466 | JGI IMG/M metagenome (GOLD analysis project Ga0210396, IMG submission 155466) | Forest soil microbial communities from Barre Woods Harvard Forest LTER site, Petersham, Massachusetts, United States - Inc-BW-H-17-O ... | reverse complement strand
CGCCCGCGCGCGTGGCGACCTTGCCGTCGAGGGTCATCGCGGACTTGAACAGCACCCACGGACGCCCGACGCGGGCGTGCTTGCGGAAGGCCTGGTTGAGTAGCCGCGCCTGCGTCGCGAGCTCGCCCTCGGCGAGCACGACCTCGACGCCCTCGTCGCGCAGAATCCCGAGGCCGCGCCCGGCGGCCTTCTCGGTGGGGTCGTCCGAGCCGACGACGACGCGGCGGATCCCGGCCTGCACGATCGCCTCGGTGCACGGCGGCGTCTTGCCCTCGTGGCAGCACGGCTCCAGCGACACGTAGAGCGTCGCCTCGCTCAGATCGGCCAGCCCGCAGGCCTCGATCGCGTTGACCTCGGCGTGCGCGGCGCCGAAGCGCTCGTGCCAGCCCTCGCCTAGCACCTCCCCGTCGCGCGCGATCACCGCACCGACGGCGGGGTTGGGCTTCACCGCGCCCACGCCGCGCCCCGCGAGCTCGATCGCGCGCGCGAGGTGCTCGCGGTCGGTATCGGTCGTCGCGCTCATGCGCGGCGCCCCCCCTCGGTCTCAGTGGTCGCGCTCATCCTGGATGTTGAGGATATCCCTGTCACCTGCGCGTCGGACTCCGTGGCGTCACCACGCCGCCTGCGCCCCGCGCGCAATTCCCCCCCCGCAGCCGGTAGACGGTCATTTCCGGCCCGGGGCGCGCGTAGGCGAGCGGGTAGTAGTCGAACGTCCAGTCGAAGTTGAACGCGACGGGCCGCGCGCCGCGCGCGTAGGGCGAGACGCGGTAGACGACTTCGGCCTGGCGCGCGAGCGCGCGGTAGTAGGCGACGGCGTGCGGCACCTCGCCGGGGTCGGCGAAGGCGCGGCCGGACTCGGCGTAGCCGCTGACGATCCAGCAGTAGCCTTCGCGCTCGTAGTAGGGGATCAGCGCGGGGCTGAGCGTGCGCTCGTAGTCCTCGATGCCGACGACGTGCTGGTCGGCGGGTCTCAGCGCGCCGGCGCCGTCGATGAAGGAGACGAGCGATTTCCACTTGATCCAGCGGTCGCCGTCGGCGGTGCTGAGCGTGGGATGCCCGACGTCCTGGGCCCACTCGTCGGGGACGAGCGGCTCGACGACGATGCGCGTGCCGGCGGGGATGTGCGCGACCATCCAGGCGCGCGCGAGGTTGCGGGTGTCGGCGCGCGCGAGCACGAGCCCGGAGTGGACGCTGTAGATGACGCCCTGCGCGCAGAGCGCGAGCACGGCGAGCGCGGGGAAGGCGACGCTCGCGATGCGCCTGGAGCCCGCGAGGCGCGTGGCGGCGGCGGCGAGCTGCAGCGCGAACAGCGCGGCGAGCAGGCAGACGAGCGGGAAGATCGGCAGCAGCCAGCGCCCGAAATAGCGGCCCTGGGCGCCCATGAAGGCGAGGTAGAGCAGCGGCGCGGGCACGAGCACCCAGCCGAGGCGGCGCTCGCGCCACCAGACGGTGAGCGCGCCGCCGAGCGCGGCGAGCGCGGGCACCCAGCCGAGACCCCAGGTGAAGGACCAGAGGTAGTAGACGATCCCGCTCTCGTGCGGCGCGCCGAGCTTGCCTTCGGCTTCGGCGGAGACGGCGGACTGGTGCGCGATGCCCTGCTCGAAGTTGTGGAGGTCGAGCACGGCGTAGGGGTTCGCGACGACGAACGCGGCGAGCGCGGCGATCCCGGCGAGCGCGAGTCCGACGAGCACGCGCGCGCCGCGGCGCGGTTCGTCGAGGTAGCGCGCGGCGGCGGCGGCGAGCAGCGGCAGCAGCACGATGCCGGCGGTGTACTTGGTGGCGCACCCGAGCCCGAGGCCGAGGCCGGCGAGCAGGTACCAGCGCGGGCGCCCGCTGCGCAGCACGCCGGCGGTGCCGAGCAGCGAGAGCGTGAGCGGCGCGAGCGTGGGGACGTCGTTGAGCGCGAGGTGCGCGTAGAAGACGGGCAGGAACGCGACGGCCTGCAGCGCCGCGGCGAGCAGCGCGACGCCGCGGTCGAAGAGGCGGGCGCCGGCGAGGTAGAGCAGCCACACGGCGAGCGTGCCGAGCAGCGCGGCGGCGACGCGGGCGAGCGTCAAGACGGCGGTGGGGTCGGTGGCGAACGTGTGCGACACCGCGGCGCCGCCCCCGTACCAGGCGGCGAAGAGGATGTGCAGGAGGTACGTGAAGGCGGGCGGGTTGGCGAAGTAATGCGGGTTCCAGCCGGCGGCGAAGATCCCGATCGCGCGCGGCACGAAGTGGGCGTCCTCGTCGGAGTTATAGGCGTAGGGCAGCCCCTGCTGGATGCCCCAGAGGCGCAGGCCGAGCGCGAGCGCGAGGATCGCGGCGAGCGCGAGCCACGCCGCGCGGCGCCCCCTAGCAGTTGCCATACACGGCGTAGTAGCGACTGGTGTAGATGCGGCGGAAGCCGGGCAGCGGGACCTGGTCGAGGGGGTCGTCGCCGATGTCGACGATGGCCTCCTGGAAGACGGCGGCGCCGAGCGGGTAGACGGCGACGCTGGCGCGCGCGATGCGTTGCGCCAGCGTGTGCACGCCCTGCTGGGCGTCGGCGCGGGCCTCGCTGCGGGCGACGACGTCGCGCTGGTTGGTGGTGTCGAGGATCCAGCGGGCGTCGGGGATGAGCTTGTTATCGGGCAGCGAGAGCAGCGGGCAGCGCGCGAGCTCGGCGCGCACGGCGGGGGCGTGCAGGGCGGCGGCGAGCCCTTCGTGGAAATCGTCGTGGTAGGAGAGCGTGGTGCGCGCGTTGGTGAGGCTCGTGACCGAGACGGCGGCGAGCGCGCCGTAGAGCACGAGCGCGGCGCCGGCGGCCATCCAGACGCGCCGCAGCCGCGAGCCGGGGCGCAGCAGCGACCAGCCGCCGATCGCCAGCGCACAGAACGGCAGCAGCAGCGCGGAGGAGCCGAGCATGTAGCGGTCGATCACGGACGCGCCGCCGGCGCCCTCGCCGACGTAGACGAGCAGCAGCAGCGCGAGCACGACGAGCGGCACGCGGGCGCGGCGGGGGGTGAGCCAGAGCGCGAGCAGCGCGCCGGCGATGCCGCCGACGACGACGGGCAGCTTGTCGATGCGCACGGCGTAGCGCCAGGTGGCGGCGAGCACGGCGGAGAAGCCCTGCGTGCGTTCCAGTTCGGCGGCGAGCACGGCGGTGGAGTGCAGCGAATAGAGCGGGTCGCCGGTGACGATCGTGTCGACTGCGACCCAGATCAGCGGCGCGCTGGCCGCCAGCGCGGTGTAGGCGAGCAGGCGGCGGGGCGAGAGTGCAGCGCCGGCCGAGGCGGCCTCCCCCGCCGCGTCCTCCTGTCCCGCGCCCTGCCTCGCTGCCGCGCCGGGCGGCGCACCCGTCCCACCGCGCGCGGCGCGCGCGAGCGTCGGCCACACGCACCACAGCCAGTACGCGCCGGCGAGCACCCAGGCGTCGGGGCGTAGCAGGCCGGCAAGGGCGAGCAGCGCCAAGACCGGCGTGCCGCGGCGCGGACGCTGCACCTCGAGCGCAGTGGCCCAGACGATCAGCGCGACGTAGGTGAGGTCGAGGTAGCCCTGCGCGGCGAGGTTGGCGTCGAACAGGCGCGTGAGCATCAGCAGTGCGGCGAGCACGGCGACGAGCGCGCCGAAGCAGAGCCGCGTTAGGCGGTAGATGCCGGCGACGAGCGTGACGAAAGAGCCGATCGAGCCGAGCACCATCAGCCGCGCGCCGCCCTGGCCGAAGATCGAGCAGAGCATCCCGAAGGCGATCGCGAGCGGGTGCTCGGTGGGGCCGCGATAGACGCTGAAGTCGGGGAGGTGCAGGTGCAGCAGGTCGCGACCCCAGAGCAGCGCGTAGAAGGAGTCGTAGGTGGGGTAGGTGGGGAAGGCGAAGTAGCCGACGAGCGCGGCGAGGCAGAGCAGTGCGAACGCGAGCTTGGCCCAGGTGAGCGTCCGCCACGTCGAAGACCCGTCCGCGCTCGCGTGCGCCCGCGGCGCGGAGCCCGCGGGCGGCGGGGAGAGCGTGGCGCTTTCCATTGCCGCAGAGCCTATCCCGAGCGCCCCCGCACTCACCCCGGCGGACGCGACCCGTCTCGCGGTCCCGCACGCCCGCACCCGCCCCAGCGGACGCGACCCCGCACGCCCCCGTGCGGCCTCGCGGGAGCGACGGGATAGGCTTTGGTCAGTGAAGCTGATCATTCAGATCCCGTGCTGGGACGAGGCGCAGACGCTTCCGCTCACCCTCTCGGAGCTGCCGCGCGAGCTGGTGGGCTTCGACGCGGTCGAGTGGCTGATCATCGACGACGGCTCCAGCGACGAGACGATCGCAGTCGCGCGCCGCCACGGAGTCGACCACATCGTGGCGCTGACCAACCACAAGGGCCTGGCGAGCGCGTTCCAGGCGGGCCTCGACACGTGCCTGAAGCTCGGCGCGGACGTGATCGTGAACACCGACGCGGACAACCAGTACCACGGCCCGGACATCGCGCGGCTGGTGCGCCCGATCCTCGAGGGCCGCGCGGACATGGTCGTCGGCGACCGCGAGGTGGCGGGCATCGATCACTTCTCGCCGCTGAAGAAGGCGCTGCAGCGGCTGGGCTCGTGGGTCGTGCGCCAGGCCTCCTCGACCTCGATCCCGGACACGACGTCGGGCTTTCGCGCGTACAACCGCGAGGCGGCGCTGCAGATGCAGGTCGTCTCGAAATTCACGTACACGCTCGAGACGATCATCCAGGCGGGCAAGCTGCTCGTCGCGGTCGAGCACGTGCCGATCCGCACCAACCCGAAGACACGCGAGTCGCGGCTGTTCCCCTCGATGGGCGCGTACGTGCGCCGCAACGCGGTCTCGATCTTCCGCATCTATGCGCAGTACGAGCCGCTGCGGATCTTCTGGAGCCTCGCGGCGGTGATCGGCGTCGTCGCGCTCGGCGTGTGGGTCCGCTTCGGGGTCGCCTACGCCGAGGGCAGCGGCAAGGGTCATGTCCAGTCTCTGATCCTCGGCGCGGTGCTGTTCATCGCCGCGATCGTGCTGTGGGCGCTCGGCGTGATCGGCGACCTGCTCGCGGCACAGCGGGTGATGACACAGCGCACCTTCGAGCGCGTGCGGCGCATCGAGCTGCAACTCGGCGTGGAGCCCTCGCACTACGAGCCGGGCGGCGCGACTGAAGAGACCGCCGAGCGCGAGACGGTGCGCGCGCTGTGAGCGGCGGCGCGGTCACGCTCTCCCGCGAGGGGATCGTCACGGGCAACACCTACGACAAGTACGGCTCCGCGAACCCGGTCGTGCGCCGCATGATGGCGGGCTTCGAGCGCTCGCTGCAGGAGCTCTTCGTGCGCGCGGACCCGCGCTCGCTGCTCGACGTGGGCTGCGGCGAGGGCGTGCTCGTACAGCGCTGGGCGCAGCAGCTGCCGCAGCGGCGCGTCATCGGGATCGACCTCGAAGAGGAGTCGATCCAGGCGGGCTGGGCCGAGCACGGCGCGGCGAACCTCGACTACATCGTGATGCGCGCCGAGAACCTGCCGTTCGCTGACGGCGAGTTCGATCTCGCTTGCGCGATCGAGGTGCTCGAGCACGTGCCCGATCCCGAGCACACGCTGACGGAGATGGCGCGCTGCGCCGAGCGCCACCTGCTCGTCTCGGTGCCGCGCGAGCCACTGTGGCGAGCGCTCAACATGGCGCGCGGGGCTTACCTGGGCGAGCTCGGCAATACCCCCGGGCATCTCAACCACTGGTCCCGGCGGACCTTCGTGGCGCTGCTCTCGCGGTACGGGAACGTCGTCGAGGTCCGCTCGCCGTTCCCGTGGACGATGCTGCTTGTCCGCGTCTAGGCGCTCCTACGGGAGCGGCGCGCGCGTCCTCTCCGTCGGGATCGCCGCGACGGGCCTGCTGACTTTCGCGTTCTTCTCGATCGCCAGCCACGTACTGAGCGCGGACGCGGCGGAACGCGTGGACGTGCTGTGGTCGGTGATGTTCGTCGTGATCTCGGTGATCTACCGGCCGGTCGAACAGCTGCTCTCGCGCACGATCGCCGAGCGGCGCGCGCTCGGTCACACCGAGCATCCGCTGCGCGTGCCGATCGCGATCCAGGCGAGCTTCGCGCTGATCTTCCTGATCCTCGCGCTGGTCTTTCGCGAAGAGCTCCTCAGCGAAGTCTTCGACCACTACAGCGCGCTCTACGACGTGCTCGTCGTCGGCACGCTTGCCTACGCCGGGAGCTACTTCGCGCGCGGCTGGCTGGCGGGCAACGAATACTTCGCGCTCTACGGCGCGCTCGTGCTGATGGAGGCCACCTCGCGCATCTGCTTCGCGCTCGCGGTCGCGCTCGGCATCGCGAGCGGCCAGACCGCGATCGCGCTCGGCATCGCGGCGGCGCCGCTACTCTCGCTCGTCGTCGTGCCCGCGGCGTTCGCCCGGCGCGGGCACGAACGCCAGATGAGCGGGCCGTTCACCGTCGACGAGGCCGACGCCGCGCTCGCCGGACCGGGCACCGAGGGCGTACAGGAGACGGCGGCGCACGGCGAGCTCTCGCTGCGCCGCGGCGGGCGCTTCGCGCTGTGGGTCTCGGGAATCATGCTCTCCGAGCAGACGCTGCTGAACGCGGCGGTGCTGACGGTCTACGCGACCTCCGACCAGGCGCTCGCGGGGATCGTCTTCAACGTGATGCTGATCGCGCGCGCGCCGCTGCAGCTCTTTCAGGCGATCCAGACCTCGCTGCTGCCGCACCTCACGGGCCTGGAGGCGAAGGAGGGGCACGCGGCGTTCGCGCGCGCGATCCGCCTCACCGTACTCGCGATCGCGGCCTTCGCGGCGACCGTGGCGCTGGGCCTGCTGCTGATCGGCCCGTTCGTGATGGGGCACGTGCTGTTCGGTCAGCACTACAGCTACGGGCGCTTCGGGCTCGCGCTGATCGGACTCGGGATGGGCATGCACCTGGCATCCGGCGCGCTCAACCAGGCCGCGCTCGCGCGCAACCGCGCGCGAGCCGCCGCGACGTGCTGGATGATCGCGGCGCTCGCGTTCCTCGCGTGGATGCTGACGCCGCTCGTCGGCGAACAGGTGCTGCGCGCGGAGCTCGGCTACTTTGGTGCAACGAGCCTGCTCGCGCTGCTGCTCGCGCTGCTCTACCGGCGCGGGGCGGGCGCGCGCGACACTCCACCACGGACCGGCCGATGACCCTCCCCCTCTCCCTGCCGCTGCGCCGCAGCATCGCCCGGGCGCTCCCTGAGCGGCCCTTCGCGGTGCGCTTCTGGGACGGCGGCCAGCTCGCGGCGACGACGAGCCCCGCGCCGACGTTCTCCTTCGCGACGCCGGCGGCGCTCGCGCACTGCCTGCGCGCGCCGGGAGCGCTGGGGCTGTTCCGCGCATACGTCGACGGTTCGCTGACGGTCGACGACCTCGACGCCGCGTTCGTTGTCGTCGACGACTGGGAGCCGCCGCCGATCGCGCGCGGCGACCGCGCGCGGCTCGCGCTGGGCGCGCTGCTCGCGGCGGCCCCGGGCGGCATCCCGCGCCGCCCCGGCTTGGAGCTGTTGCTCGACGGCGAGCGCCACAGCGTTGCGCGCGACGCCGCCGCGGTGCGCTACCACTACGACGTCGGCAACGAGTTCTTCGCGCTGTTCCTCGACGAGTCGATGACCTACAGCTGCGCGGTGTTCTCGCGCGGCGCCGAGACGCTGGAGGCGGCGCAGGTCGCCAAGCTCGACCTCGTCGCGCGGAAGCTCGCGCTGGCGCCCGGCCAGCGCGTCCTCGACGTCGGCTGCGGCTGGGGCGCGTTCGCGATCCACGCGGCGACGCGCTACGACGTCAGCGTCACCGGGATCACGCTCTCCGGCGAGCAGGCCAAGCTCGCGCGCGAGCGCGTCGCCGCGGCCGGCCTCGGCGATCGGGTCGAGATTCGCGTCGCCGACTACCGCGAGCTGCGCGCGGAGCCCTTCGACGCGATCGCGAGCATCGGCATGGTCGAGCACGTCGGCGCGAGCCAGATCGACCGCTACGCGCAGACGCTCGCCGGGCTGCTGCGCCCCGGCGGCGCGCTGCTCAACCACGGCATCGCCGTGATGAACCCCGAGGACGACCCGCTCGACGACGACGTCACGATGCGCTACGTCTTTCCCGACGGCGAGCCGCTGCCCTACTCGCGCGTGCAGCTCGCGCTCGAGCGCGCCGGCCTGCACACCGAGCACGTCGAGGGCTTCCAAGAGGACTACGCCGAGACGCTGCGCCACTGGCACGAGCGCCTGGACGCCAACCTGCCGCAGGCCGAGCGCCTCGCTGGCCCCGAGCGCCTGCGCGTCTGGCGCATCTACCTGCGCGCCGCGCGCCACGGCTTCGACCGTGGCTACACCAAGGTCTACCAGGCGCTCGCACGGCGCCCCACCGTCAGCTTCGAGCCGGGCGTCGCCCGCCGCGGGGCCTCGCGCACGCTCGACTGAGCACTCTCGCACACGCTGTCGCGAGCATCGGGCGCAGGGCGCCCCCGCGCGCCGTCTCAGGCCGCGTCGAGCGAATCCACGATCGCCCGGTACGCCGCCCCGGGCTCGCCCGCGCTGAAGATCGCCGAACCCGCGACGAACACGCTCGCGCCCGCGTCGCGGCAGCGGGGGGCAGTCGTGGGATCGATCCCTCCATCGACCTCGAGCGCCGTCGCCTCGCCGAGCAGCGCCCGCAACCGCGCGATCTTCGCCGGTGAGCGCGCGATGAACGGCTGTCCGCCCCACCCCGGGCTGACCGTCATGCACAGCGCCAGGTCGATCGCCTCGCCCAGCTCCGCCAGCACCGCGACCGGGGTCGCGGGGTTGATCGCCACGCCCACCCCCGCTCCGCCCTCACGGATCAGATTCGCCGCGTACGCCGCGTGCGGCGTCGCCTCCGCGTGGAACGTCACCGAGTGCGCGCCCGCGCGCACGAACTCCCCCACCTGGCGCTCCGGGCGCTCGATCATCAGGTGCACGTCCAGCATCCCCCCCGCCGTCTCGACCTCCTCGCGCAGCGCCCCCACCACGATCGGGCCGAGCGTGATCGGCGGCACGAAATGCCCGTCCATCACATCGACGTGAATCACCCGCGCCCCCGCGTCCAGCACCTCGCGCACCTGCTCGCGCAAGCGCCCGAAGTCCGCCGAAAGAATCGACGGCGCCACGCGCACCGCGCGCAACAGCTCGCTCGCGGAGGGGCTCATCGCGGATGCAGATCCAGCGCCGCCATGCGCGCTCAGATCGCCATCAACATGCTGTCGCCGCAGTTATTGCACTTCATGATCGCCGTCGATGACATCCGCACGATCGTGGAATGCTCGCCGCAGTTCGGGCAGACCGACGCGAGCTCGAAGCGGTGCATGCAGTACACGCAGCGGTAGCGCCCCGGCAGGTTCGTCGGGCGCAGCCACGGCTCCGAGCAGTTCGGGCAGACCGGGCCGAGGTCCACCGGCGCGGGCGATGCGGGTCGCTCGTCGTCCATCTCGACTCAGCGCCGGTGCAGCCGCGCGACGAAGAAGCCCGCCGTGCGATCGCGGTGTGGCAGTGTCAGCACCGCGCGCCCGTCCATCACGGAAGCGCCCAGCTGCGGAGAGTCCGCTGCGTCCCGCGCGCCCCACAGGTCATCGAGATCGAACTCGGGGTTGGATTCCAGGAAACTGAAGATTTGCCGCTCATTCTCACTCGGGGAGATCGTGCACGTAGAGTAGACCAGCACGCCACCCGGACGGACCGCTGCCGCGCCCGCCGCGAGGATCTGCGACTGCGTGCTGGCCAATTGCGGAACATGCTCCGCTGTTACCCGCCAGCGCAGGTCCGCACGCGCCTGCAGCGTGCCCAGGCCCGAGCACGGCGGATCCACGAGCACGCGGTCGAACGGGCCCTCCCCGTCGAGCACTCGCGTCGCGTCGGCGAGCACCACCCGCACGCAGTCCGCGCGCAGCCGCCGCACCGCCCGCTGCAGATCGCCCGCGCGGCGCGGGTTGCGCTCGACCGCCACCACCTCGCCGCGGTTCTCCATCAGCGCCGCCAGCTGCGTGCTCTTGCCGCCCGGCGCCGCGCAGAGGTCGAGCACGCGCTCGCCGGGCCGCGGCGCGAGGATCCGCGCCGGCAGCATCGCCGCGCGCGACTGCGCGACGAACGCTCCCGCGCTCCACAACGGCGAGCCGTGCACGTCGAACGGCCCCGCGAGCACGAGCGCCTCCGCGATCGCCGGGTCCACGCGCGCCGCCACCGGGTGCGCGCCCGCGCCCAGCTCCCGCGCGAGATCCGCCGCGTCGTTGACGAGGGTGTTCGCGCGCAGCGCCAGCTCGCCCGGCTCGTTGTCGCACGCCAGCAGCGCCCGCGCGTCCGCCACGCCCAGGTACTCCCACCACAGACGCGCGATCCACAGCGGGTGCGAATGCGCGATCGCCGCGCGCTCCGGCGTCTCCTCCCCCAGCTCCGCGAGCAGCTTCTGGCCCTCGCGGGCCGCGCGGCGCAGGACCGCGTTGACGAGCCCATGACCGCGCCCGCCGCTCTTGGCGAGCTCCACCGCGTCCGCGACCACCGCGTGATCGGGCGCCCCACGCAGGTAGAGCAGCTCGTAGAGCCCCAGCCGCAGCGCCGCCAGCAGCGGCGCGTCGAGGCGCTCGGCCGCTCGCTCCGCGAGGCGCTCGATCAGGTAGTCGAGCGTCGCACGACGCTGCACCGCCCCATAGACCAAACGCATCGCGAGCGCCCGGTCGCGCGCATCCAGCGACCCCGCCTCCGCGCGCAGCGCGATCTCCGCGTAGGCCCCCCGCTCGAACACGCGCCGCAGCACCTTGTACGCACACGCCCGCGCCGGCGCTACCCCGCTCACGCGCGCGGAAGGTCGTGGCCGCGCAGGTAGGCCGCGCCGTCCATCGCGCGCCGCCCCGCCGGCTGCACCTCCAGCAGCTCCAGCGCCCCCTCCCCCGTCCCATACAGCAGCCGGCCCGCCACGCCCGCGAGCACACCCGGCGCCGGGGGCGATGCCACCGGCATCGCTGTCGGGAGCGAGGCCGAGATCGAGGCCGACACCTGCGGCAGCGCCCGCGCCCGCAGCACGCCGAGCATCGTCCCGTCCGTGAGCGCGATCCGCGCGCCGATGTGCGGGTGCAGGGCGCGCACCCGACGCTCCAAATCGCGTGCCGACAGCGCCGAGTCGAGCAGGCGATCCGCGGGGCCGATCTTCTCCGCGTACGTCGCGCGCGTCTCGTCCTGCTCGACGAACGCGGGCGGCTCGCCGCGCTCCCAGCCGTCGAGCGCGCGCACCAGCAGCTCGCCGCCGCGCGCCGCGAGCCGCGGCGCCAGGGTCCCGAAGGTGTCCTGCGCGCCGATCGCCTCCGCGGCCGCGAGGCACACCGGCCCACTGTCGAGGCCCGCCGTCAGGCGCATGATCGACACGCCGGTCTCACCGTCGCCCGCCATGATCGCGCGCTCGATCGGCGCCGCGCCGCGCCAGCGCGGCAGCAGCGAGGGATGCACGTTCAGGATCGGGTGCGCCGCGAGCAGCGCCTCCTTGATCAGCGCGCCGAACGCGCACACCACGAGCACCAGCTCGCTGCCCGGCCCCGCCGCGGCGCGGGCGATCGTCGCGCACGCCTCGGGATCGTTGACGCGCTCGGGCTGCTCCAGCGGGATGCCAAGTTCCCCCGCGGTGTCGGCGACCGGCGGCGGCGTGAGCCTGCGCCCGCGCCCGCTGGGACGATCGGGGCGCGTGATCACGAGCGCCGGCCGGTGCGGGCCGGTGGCGAGACGCTCGAGCACGCTCGCGGCGAACTCGGAGGTACCGAGGTAGACGGTGCGCAAAACGGCCCCGGCGCTAGGCGGGGGCACCATCCCGGGCGGGCCGCTCGCGGCCTTCGCGCAGCGCGCGCATCGCCTCGCGGCGCGCCTCGCGCGAGATGCGATCGAGAATCAGGACGCCGTCGAGGTGGTCGATCTCGTGCTGGATCACGCGCGCCGGCAGACCGTCGGCCTCGACGAGCAGCTCCGCGCCGGCGGTGTCACGTGCGCGCACGCGCACGCGCGCGGGGCGCTCGACCTCGACGTGGATGCCAGGCAGGCTGAGGCAGCCCTCCTCGGCCGCCTCGCGCTCCTCGCTGACCCACTCGAGCACCGGGTTCACCAGCACCGTCGTCGGATCTTCGGGATAGGCGCGGTAAACGAGCACGCGGTGCAGCACGCCGACCTGCGTCGCCGCCAGTCCGACGCCGAGCGCGGCCTGCATCAGCTCGTCCATCCGCTGCGCCTCCACGCGCAGCTCCTCGTCGAAGCGCTCCACGGGCAGCGCGGTCGCCCGCAGCACCGGGTCCCCCAGCTTGCGCACGTGGCGCAGCGCGGCGTCGCGCCGCGCGCGCGTCTGCGCATCGAGCTCCTCGACCTCGGTCTCGGGCTCTTTGCGCTCAGCCCCGGGCTCCTCGCGCGCGGTCTCGCTCTCGATATCGACGCTCATGTCGCTGATTCTATTGAGGGTCGACGTCAACGCTGAAGCTGACCCCCGCGTGCCCGCGCGCGCGCGCCGCGTGCTGCACGGCGGCACCGATCGCACGCACCGCCGCGCGGCGCTGGGCGGTCTTCACCAGCAGCACGCGCCGCTCGCGCCCGCGCAGGCGAAAGAGCGTCGCGGGCCCCAGCACCGAGCCCGCTCCGCGCGCCGGCTCGAGCTGCTCGCGGATCGCGCTTGCCGCGGCCTGCGCGCGGGCGGCGTCGGTGGCGGAGCACACGATCCTGACGAGGTGCGCGAAGGGCGGGTAGCGCAGCGCGGCGCGGCGCTCGAGCTCGCCCGCGAGGAAGCCTTCGCTGTCGTGCTCGGCGGCGTACACGATCGCACGCGCCTCCGGCGCGATCGTCTGCACGAGCACACGGCCTTCGCCGCCGCGGCCCACGCGCCCCGCGAGCTGTGCGATCAGCGCGAACGTGCGCTCCTCGGCGCGGAAATCGGGGAAGCGCAGCGTCGCGTCCGCATCGAGCACCACCCCGAGCTTCACGTCGGGGAAGTCGTGCCCCTTGGCGACCATCTGCGTGCCGATCAGAACGCCGGCCGGCGCGTCCTGAAAGCGGCGCAGCAGCGCACCGACGCCACCGGCGTCGGGACCGCCGCCCTCGCCACGGGCGCCGTGCTCGCCGCCCTCGCTGCGGGCGCCATGCTCGCCACCCTCGCCCGCGGCGAGCGCGTCGGCGTCGAGGCGAAAGATCGGGAAGCGCTCGCCGTCCCCCAGCGCGACCGTCAGGTCGTGCTGCAGGCGCTCGGTGCCCGCCCCGTGGCGCGCGACCGCGCTCGAGCCGCAATCGCAGCGCGCCGGCACGCGCTCGCGATGGCCGCAGTGGTGGCAGGCCAGCAGGCCCGCCGCGCGGTGCAGCACGAGCGCGACGTCGCACTGCGGGCAGCCCCACACGGCGCCGCAGGTGCGGCAGGAGAGGAAATTCGACCAGCCGCGGCGGTTGAGCAGCACGATCGCCTTGCCCCGCACGCGGCGCACCTCGGCGAGCGCCTGCGTGGTCTCGGGGTGCAGGCCGTCGACCTGCTCGCGCATGTCGAGGATCTCCACGTGCGGCAGCGGCCCGCCGTCGACGCGGCGCGGCAGGCGCAGGCGGCGGAGCGCGTGGTGGCTCTCGGGGCGCGGCGTGGCGCTGCCGAGCAGCAGCAACGCGCGCTGCTCACGCGCGCGCCACGCCGCGACGTCGCGCGCGTCGTAGCGAGGATCGCCCTCGTGCTTGTAGGAGGAGTCGTGCTCCTCGTCGACCACGATCAGGCCGAGGCGCTCGATCGGGGCGAACACCGCCGAGCGCGGACCGACGCAGACGCGGGCCTCCCCGGAGCGCAGGCGCCGCCACTCTTCGCGGCGCTGCGCCGGCGTCAGGCGCGAGTGCAGCACCGCGACCGTCTCCCCGAAGCGCGCGATGAAGCGCCCCACGATCTGCGGCGTCAGCGCGATCTCCGGCACGAGCACGATCGCCCCCCGCTGCTGCTCCAGGGCGCACGCCGCGGCGCGCAGATAGACCTCGGTCTTGCCCGAGCCGGTGATCCCGTGCAGCAGCCGTCGCGCCGCTCCCTCCGCGGCGGGGGGCGGCTCGCGCAGCAGCCCGCACAGCTCCTCCAGCGCGCGGCGCTGATCCGCGGTCAACGCCGGCGGCTCGGTGGGGAGCGCCCCGACCGGGAGATGCTGCGGACGTCGTACCGCGCGGCGACGGCGGGGCGGCATGCCGAGGCGCCCCGCGACGCGCGTGTTCGCGCCGGGCGGCAGCACGAGGCGCAGCGCGCGCGCCACGGTCGAGCAGTACTCCGCCGCGATCCACTCCGCGAGCGCGACGAGATCGATCGGGACACCGAGCTCCAGCGCCCGCAGCGGAGCGAGCAGCTTCTCGTCGGAGACCTCGCTGCGCTCGGCCAGGCCGACGACGACGCCCAGCACCTCGCGCCGCCCGAACGGCACGACCAGCATCGACCCGACGCCGACGCCCGCGCGCAGCTCCTCGGGCAGGCGGTAGTCGAACGGCCCGCGCAGCGCGCGCGCCGTCGTCAGGGGCTCGACCTGGGCGATCGCACTCGACACCCCGTCACCCTAGACGGAGCGCCGGACCCCAGTTCCCGCCCGTCAGAGCCCGCCCGCCGCGCGCAGCGCCCGGCGCACGGCGCTCAGAGCCCGGCGGCCGCGCGCAGCGCCTGCGCGCGATCGGTGCGCTCCCACGTGAAGTCGTGGTCGTCGCGGCCAAAGTGGCCGTAGGCCGCGGTCTTCTGATAGATCGGGCGGTGCAGTTTGAGCTCCTCGCGAAATGCGCCGGGTCGCAGGTCGAAGTGCTCCTGCACGAGCGCCGCGATCTGCGCGCGACCGACCTTCTCGGTGCCGAACGTCTCGACCATCACCGAGACGGGATGCGCGACGCCGATCGCGTAGGCGACCTGCACCTCGGCGCGCTCGGCGAGGCCGGCGGCGACGATGTTCTTGGCCACCCAGCGTGCGGCATAGGCCGCGGAGCGGTCGACCTTGGAGGGGTCCTTGCCGGAGAACGCGCCGCCGCCGTGGCGGGCCATGCCGCCGTAGGTGTCGACGATGATCTTGCGCCCGGTCAGCCCGCAGTCGCCCATCGGACCGCCGATCACGAAGCGCCCGGTCGGGTTGACGAGGAAGTTCTTCAGGAGCTTGCGCTCGTCGTAGAGCTCGCTGGGGAGCACCGGGCGCAGGACGTGCTCGAGCAGATCCGGCTTGATCAGCGCCTCGGCGTCGATGCCGTCGGCGTGCTGGGTGGAGATCAGGATCTTCTCGATCTCGACCGGCCGTCCATCCTGATAGCGCACCGTCACCTGGGTCTTGCCGTCGGGGCGCAGGTAGGGCAGCACGTCCGCCTTGCGCACCTCCGCGAGGCGCTTGGCGAGCTTGTGCGCGAGTGCGATCGGCAGCGGCATCAGCTCCTCGGTCTCGCGCGTGGCGTAGCCGAACATCATGCCCTGGTCGCCCGCGCCGGCGACGTCGAGCTCGTCTTCGTCGGCGGGATCGTGGCGCGTCTCGTACGCGGCGTCGACTCCCTGCGCGATGTCGGGGGACTGTTTGTCGATCGCGTTGATCACCGCGCACGTGTCGCAGTCGAAGCCGTAGGAGGCGTTGTCGTAGCCGATGCGGCGCACGGTCTCGCGCGCGATCTCCTGGATGTCGACGTAGGTGTCGGTCGAGATCTCGCCCGAGACCACGATCAGGCCCGTGTTGACGAGTGTCTCGCAGGCGACGCGACCGTAGGGATCGTCGCGCAGCACCGCGTCGAGTACGCCGTCGGAGATCTGGTCGGCGATCTTGTCGGGATGACCCTCGGTGACGGACTCCGAGGTGAACAGGAACTCGTTGTCGGGCAGGTTGCTCATGGGCTCGGGTCCACTCCAGACTGGTCGCGTCGGCCCCCGCGGCGGCGCCGAGGCGGACGGGCTTCACAAAAGTCGGGGAAGTCTAACGCGGCCGCTCAGCGCGAGCGCGCCGCGGGGCGGGCGCCGCGACGACCCTCGTCGGCGTGCCCGCGCTGGCCGCGCTCGACGAAGTCGATCACGAGCGGCACGCCGTCCATCGCGTAGCGCGCGCGCAGGCGGTTCTCGAGGAAGTAGGCGTAGTCGCGGGTGACGCGCGCGCGGGAGTTGACCTGAATCGCGAAGCGCGGCGGGCGCGTGCCGGTCTGGGTCATAAAGATCGGCTTGAGGCGGTGATTGGATCCCCGCCCACCCCCGCCGCGACGCGTGCCGACGGGCGGCTGGCGCGCCTGGATGGCCTCGGCGAGGAAGCGGTTGAGCTCGGGCGTGGGGATGCGGCTGTGCATGCGATCGCCGAGCGCGAGCGCCTCGACGAGCAGCCGCTGCACGTGGCGCCCGGTGAGCGCGCTCGCGGTCAGCACGCGGGGGCGCAGACGCAGCTTCTCGGCGACGCGCGCGCGTTCGTGGTCGAGGTCGTCCTCGCTGCCCTCGCGTATGTCCCACTTGTTGAGGACGACGGCGGTCGCGCAGCCGGCCTTCATCGCGAGCTCGGCGATGCGGAGGTCCTGGGCGGTGACGCCGTCGCACGCGTCGCAGACGACCAGCGCGACGTCGGCGCGCTCGGCGGCGCGCTGGGAGCGCAGCGCGGTGTAGTACTCGACGGAGTCGGCGACCTTGGCCTGGCGGCGCATGCCGGCGGTGTCGACCAGCGTGACGCTGCGCCCCTCGACGCTCAGCGGCGTGTCGATCGCGTCGCGCGTGGTCCCGGCGAGGTCGGAGACGATCACGCGCTGCTCGCCGAGGAAGCGGTTCACGAGCGAGGACTTGCCGACGTTGGGGCGACCGATCACGGCGAGGCGTAGGTCGTCGCGCTCGGGCTCGTCCTCGGCCGCGGGCAGCAGCGCGACGATCCGGTCGAGCAGGTCGCCGGTGCCGAGGCCCTGGGCGGCGGAGACCGCGAGCGGCTCGCCGAGGCCGAGGCGATGGAATTCGGCGGCGAGCGGGAGCTCGGTGACGCTGTCGCACTTGTTGGCCGCGACGATGCACGACAGCGGCGCGCGGCGCAGCAGGTCGGCGAGCTCCTCGTCCCCGGGCCGCACGCCGGCGCGGGCGTCGACGACGAGCACCGCGACCTGCGCGTCGGCGATGCCGGCGCGGGCCTGGTCGCGGATCGAGCCCGAGAGGGGGTCCTCGTCTTGGAAGTCGACACCGCCGGTGTCGATCAGCGCGAACGTGCGCCCGTTCCACTCGCACTCGATCTCGTTGCGGTCGCGGGTGATCCCGGCGCGCTCGTGCACGACGGCCTCGCGCCGGCCGCTGAGGCGGTTCACGAGCGAGGACTTGCCGACGTTGGGGTAGCCGACGATGGCGACCTTCATGACGCGGGCTCGGCGCGGAGGTCCACGAGCTGCGCGAGATCCTTCAACGCGAGGATCTCCGGGTCGCCGGTGTAGAGCGGCGCGTCGTGGCGCCGGGCGGTCGCAACGCAGAAGGCGTCGGCGTAGGAGAGGCGGTGAGCTGCCTTGAGGCGCGCAGCGTCGGTGACCAGCGCGCCGTCGACGTCTTCAACCCGCAGGCGTCGACGTACGCTTCTGACGGCGTCTAGCGCCCGATGCTCGCCGCGGCGCGGAATGGCTCGATAGAGGACCTCGCCCAGATTGATCCACGAGATCAATCCGGCGTCGTCTGCAAGAGCTCTTTCCACCCGCGCCGCCGCAGGCTCGTCGTTGAGAACCGCGAGCACCGCCCATGCATCGAGCACGATCACCGCGTGTTTCGTCGACTGGGCGGAGACTTGGATGCCTTAGCCTTCTCGTTCTTGCGCTCTAGAGGATTCTGGAGCATCCTCGAATCAGCGCCGACCCTGGGCCTCATGTCCGATTCGGCCTGACGCATTTCGTCGTGAGCGATCTCCCAGCGATGGTCGAGCTCGAGCAGTCGTGTCAGCGGAACGTCGTCGGTAGGATCGCTCAGCAGTCCGCGCAGCGTGACCGGGCTGGTAACTCGCCGGATCCGTACCTCGCTGTCGAGCCCCTCGACCGTCACCTCATCACCGGGCTCGATACCGAGACGCTCTCTTACATCCTTGGGCAGAACAACCTGTCCCTTGGGTCCAACCTTGTAAGTCATACCGGCCAGTATAACCGGTCTGGGCGCCTCCGGAGCTCAACGTCCCGGCAAGCGAGCGGCGATACGCGCGACGACCTCCGCGACGGTCAGCCCACTAGTATCGACCGCTACGGCACCCCGCGCGGGTGCAAGCGGACTGTGCTCGCGTGTGCTGTCGCGCTGGTCGCGGAGGGTCTGCTCGGCGAGCACGGTCTCAACGTCGGCACCGAGTTCGGCGGCGCGGCGGCGCGCGCGCTCGCGGGGATCGGCGGTGAGGAAGATCTTCAGCTCGGCGGCGGGCGCGACGACGGTGCCGATGTCGCGGCCCTCGGCGACCCAGTCGCCGCGGGCGAGCAGCTCGCGCTGCTTGGCGACGAGCGCGGCGCGCACGCCGGGGTCGGTGGCGACGCGCGAAGCCATCTCGGAGACCTCGGGGGAGCGGATCTCGGCGCTGACGTCGTGGCCATCTAGCCACACCCGTCCGCCAGCGGCGGCGCGCGCGGCGCTGTCAAGCACGGGGCGCCCCGTGGCGTCGGCGGCGGCGCCCAGCTCGATGTGGGCCTCCGCGGCCAGCCGCGCGGGCTCCACCCCGGGCGCGCGAATCGCGGCGAGCGCGACACAGCGGTACATCGCGCCGCTGTCTAGGTAGGTGAACCCGAGCGCGAGCGCGACGGCACGCGCGACGGTCGACTTCCCGGCGCCGGCGGGGCCGTCGATCGCGACGACCATCAGCGCGCCTGGGTCGCGGCTTGGGTGATGTGCGGCCCACGAGCCGCGGGCCGGGCGATGCGCCGCGCGATGACCATCAGCCGGCCAGCGCGGCGAGGTCCTCGAGGAAGCCGGGGTAGGAGACGTCGGCGGCCTCCATCCCCCGCACCTCGACGCCCTCGCGCGAGGCGAGCCCGGCGACGGCGCCGAGCATGGCGAGGCGGTGGTCGCCGTGGGAGTCGATGCTGCCGCCGCGCAGGCCGCCGGTGCCGATCACGGCGAAGCCGTCCTCGGTGGCCTCGATCTCGGCGCCGAGGCCGCGCAGCCCGTCGACGACGGTGGCGATGCGATCGGACTCCTTCAGGCGCAGCTCCTGCGCGCCGCGCACGACGGTCTCGCCTTCGGCGAAGCAGCCGAGCAGGGCGACGAGGGGCAGCTCGTCGATCGCGAGCGGGACCTCCTCGGGCCCGACGAAGGTCCCCTCGAGCGCGCCGGCGGCGACGTCGATGTCGCTGGTCGGCTCGTGCGCGACGAGCTCGCCGGATTCGTCCTCGAGGTCGCCGAGCACGATGCCCTGCATGCGGCGCGCGATGCGCAGGAAGCCGGTGCGGGTCCAGTTGACCCCGACGTCGCGCAGCAGCAGGCGGGACCCAGGTACGAGCACACCTGCCGCGATGAGAAACGCGGCGGAGCTGGGGTCGCCGGGGACGGTGAGGTCCTCGAGCTCGAGCTCGTCGGCGTTGGTGATGGTGACGTGGCGCCCGTTGCGGTGGATGCTCGCGCCGGCGCGCATCAGCATGCGCTCGGTGTGGTCGCGGCTGCGCTCGGGCTCGCCGACGGTGCTCGCGCCGTCGGCGGCGAGCGCGGCGAGCAGCACGCACGACTTGATCTGGGCGCTGGCGACGGGCAGCTCGTAGGAGATCGAGTGCAGGCGCGCGCCGCGCACCTGCAGCGGCGCGAAGCGCCCGTCGGTGGCCTCCAGCGCGGCGCCCATCAGCGTGAGCGGCTCGGCGACGCGGTCGACGGGGCGGCGGCGGATCGAGTCGTCGCCGTCGAGGGTGAACGTGCGGCCCTCCTGCGCGGCGAGCCAGCCGGGGAGCAGGCGCAGCAGGGTGCCGGCGTTGCCGACGTCGATCGGGCCGGCGGGCTCGCGCGCCTCGCGCAGGCCGGTGCCGCGCACGACGACCTCCCCGGGGCGGACCTCGACGAGCGCGCCGAGCGCGCGGATCGCGTCGAGCGTGGAGTCGGTGTCGGCGGCGTGCAGGTAGTTGCGGATGTGCACGGGGTAGGGCGCCATCGCGCCGAGCAGCGCGGCGCGGTGGGAGATCGACTTGTCGGCGGGCGCGATCAGCTCGCCTTCGAGGCCGCGGGATGGCTCGAAGCGCATGTTGGTCACGGGGCGGCCACCGGAAAGCCGAGCTCGGCGATCAGCCGCTCGGCGCGTCGTGCGTGCTCGGCGCCGCGCAGCCACAGCGCGATTATGCCCTGGCTGTTGTCGGGGGAGGGCGAGAGCGCCATGTCGATGATGTTGACGCCCTCGCGTCCGAGCGCGAGTGCGATCTGGGCGAGCACGCCGGGGCGGTTGGGCACGGAGACGCGCAGCTCGTGCACGGGCCCTCCCGCGAATCCCGCGCCGCGCAGCGTCTCGCGGGCGGCGCGGGCGTGCTCGTTCCAGGCGGCGAGCGCGGCGAGGTCCCCCTGCGCGAGCAGCTCGCGCACCTCCCCCAGGCGCCGCACGGCGGCGTCGATCTCGGTGATCAGGGCGTCGCGGTTGGAGCGGTAGATGTCAGCCCAGATCGCGGTGTTCGCGCCGGCGACGCGGGTCGCGTCGCGGAAGCTCGGACCGGCGGCGGGCAGGCGCTCGCCGGAGTCCAGCGCGCCGGCGACGCGGGCGCGGCCCTGATCGACGAGCAGGTTGGCGAACACGTGGGGAAGATGCGAGAAGCACGCCATCAGCTGATCGTGCAGCTCGGCGTCGATCGCGCTCGGTTGCGCGCCGAGGCTGACGAGCAAGCGATGCAGGCGCTCGTAGAGGACGCCGGCGGTGGCGGGGGTCGGGGTGAGATACCAGGTGGCGTCCGCGAAGAGATCGGCGCGGGCGTGCTCGACGCCGGCGGTCTCGGCGCCGGCTAAGGGGTGTCCCCCGACGAAGCGGGGGTCGGCGGCGGCATCGCGGAGCGGGCGCTTGGTCGAGCCGACGTCGCTGACGACGGATCCCGGTCCGGCACTCGCGAGTGCGGCGCGCACGGTCTCGGGGAGCGCTGCGACGGGCGCGGCGACGAACACGATGTCGGCGCCCGCAACGGCGGCGGCGAGATCGGGCGCCTGGGCGTCGATCGCGCCGAGCTCGAGCGCCCGTGCGCGAACCGCGGCGTCGGGGTCGTAGCCGCAGACGTGCGCGCCTGCGCGCTGCCTCGCGGCGAGCCCGATCGAGCCGCCGATCAGCCCGATGCCGAGCACGGCGACCTTCAACGGGCTCTCCCCGCCCGCCGGCGCGGCCACGTGCAGCCGCGGAGGAGCCCGCGGCGGGGCGTCCGGCGGCGCGGCATCAGGCGGCGCTGAGCGCCCCGGCGGCGAGCGCGGCGGCCTGCTCGACGGCGCGGGCGTACTCGGCGAAGGTGTCGGTCGAGAGCGCTTGCGGTCCGTCGCAGATGGCCTCGTCGGGGTTGGGGTGCACCTCGACGATGATGCCGTCGGCGCCGGCGGCGGCGGCGGCGAGCGAGAGCGGCAGCACGAGCTCGCGCCGGCCGGCGGCGTGGGAGGGATCGACGATGACGGGCAGGTGGCTGAGCTCCTTGAGCACGGGGACGGCCATCAGGTCGAGTGTGAAGCGGTAGGCGGTCTCGAACGTGCGGATGCCGCGCTCGCAGAGCATCACGTTGGGGTTGCCTTCCTTGAGGATGTACTCGGCGGCCATCAGCAGCTCGTCGAGTGTCGAGGAGAGCCCACGCTTGAGCAGCGCGGGGCGCCCGGAGCGGCCGATCTCGGCGAGCAGCGGGTAGTTCTGCATGTTGCGCGCGCCGATCTGGATGACATCGGCGACCTCGAGCACGGGCTCGAGATCGCGCATGTCCATCAGCTCCGTGACGATCGGCAGACCGGTCTCGGCCTTGGCCTCGGCGAGCAGGCGCAGCCCCTCTTGGCCGAGACCCTGGAAGGCGTAGGGGGAGGTGCGCGGCTTGTAGGCGCCGCCGCGCAGCAGGGTGGCGCCGGCGTCGCGCACGACGCGCGCGGTCTCGAGCGTCTGCTCGCGGGTCTCCACCGTGCACGGCCCGGCGATCAGCGCGAAGTTGCCGCCGCCGACCTTGCGCCCTTCGATGTCGAGCACGGTGCGCTCGCCGTGGCGGATCTGGGCGGAGGCGAGCTTGTAGGGCTTGAGGATCGGGACGACGCGATCCACGCCGGGCTGGCCCTCGAGGCCGAGGCTCTCGACGGAGGCGTCCTGCTCGACGTCGCCGATCGCGCCAATGACGGTAACGCGTGCGCCTTGGCTGCGGTGGGCTAAGGCGCCGGCGCGCTCGATTTTCTCGACGACCGCGGCGATCTCGTCGTCGGTGGCGGTCTCCTTCATGACGATCATCATCGATTCATCCTTTCACTGTTTCGCTGGCGATGGGCGCTGGTGGCGCCGCGGGCTTGCGAGAGGCATCGCCGCGGCTTGCGTGAGGGGGCGTTGGGAGACGCCGGGTGCGGTGGCGCTCGGTCCCGTCGGCGGGACCCGGGGCGGCCGTGGCGGCCCGCTCACGAACGGGCCCGACCGGAGCGCCTAGCTAAATCGCCAGGTGCGATAGGCGCAGGAGTACGACCGGGCGCGGGCGGATGTGGAAGCCGGTGCGTTCATGGTCGTCTGCGACGGTTGTAGCAGCTTCGGCGTGCCTCGGCAAGCCCTCCGAGTGCGCTTCGGCAAGCCATGCAAGCCCTCCGAGTGCTTCGGCAAGCCATCGGAGCGTGCCGGCGAGGCTTCAGAGCACTTCGGCAAGCGCGTCGAGGAAGCGGAGGTTCTCCGCGGCGGTGCCGTAGGTGACGCGGAGCGCGCCGGGGCGGCCGAGGGCGCCGCCGCCGCGGACGAGCACGCCGCGCTCGATTAGGCCTCGCATCACGTTCTGCTCGTCTCTGTCTGCGCCGAGGTCGAACCAGCAGAAGTTGGCCTGGGAGGCGGCGGGGGCGAGTCCGAGCGCGCGCAGGCGCTCGTCGACGGAGATGCGCTCGGCGACGGTGCGCGCGACGCGTTCGGTGACGGCGTCCTGGTGGGCGAGGGCCTCGGCGGCGGCGGCTTGGGCGACGGCGTTGCAGAAGAACGGCTGGCGGACCCGGTCGACGGCGCGGGGGAAGGCTTCGGAGCCGCAGAGGGCGAAGCCGACGCGCAGCCCGCAGAGCCCGTGGACCTTGGAGAAGGTGCGCAGGAGGACGAGGTTGGGGTGGCGTGCGAGCAGCGCGATCGAGGCGTCGGGGTCCTCGAGCAGGTTGAACTCGCAGTAGGCCTCGTCGAGGATCACGCAGACGTGCGGGGGGACCTCGTCAAGGAACGCGGCGATCGCGGCGAGCTCGAGCGCGGTGCTGGTGGGGTTATTGGGGTTGCAGAGAATCGCGAGGCGCGTGGCGACGGTGATCTCGCGCAGCATCGCGGGTAGGTCGTGGCGCTGCGCGGCGTCGAGCGGGACGCGGATCTCGCGCGCGCCGGAGGCTGCGCTGAGATGCGGATAGACCGAGAAGGAGGGCCAGGCGTAGACGAGCTCGGCGCCGGGCTCGAGCAGCGCCTCGCCGGCGGCGAGCAGGATGTCGCAGGAGCCGTTGCCGATCGCGATGCGCGCGGGGGGCACGGCGTAGCGGTCGGCGAGGCGGGCGCGCAGCGCGGAGCTGGTGGGATCGGGGTAGCGGTTGAGCGTGTCGAGCGCGCGCGCGATCGCATCGCGGACGGCGGGCAGCGGCGGCCAGGGCGACTCGTTGCTGGCGAGGCGCACGGGCGGCGCGGCGTCGGCGTAGGCGCCGGCGGCGGGGTAGCTGGGGAGGCGCCGGATGCGCTCTGAGAACTCGATCGCCACGGGACCCAGGCTACTGCGCGGCCTCGAGGTCGGCGCGCAGCGCCTTGGCCTCGCCGAGGTAGACGTGCTGGGTTTGGTGGGCGTCGTCGGCGTAGTAGTGGATGAGGACGCGGATGACGCGGGGGAGCGCGCGCGGGACGGGGATCTCGCGGGCGCATAAGAGCGGGACGCGCTCGAAGCCGAGCGCGCGGGCGGCGACGGCGGGGAACTCGGCGTTGAGGTCGTTGGTGGCGGTGAAGATGCAGCTGACGACGTCGGCGGGCGCGAGCGCGTTGCGCTGCATGATCGTCTGCATGAGCTCGGTGGTGGCGCTGAGGATGTCCTGGGAGTCGTTGCGCTCGACGCTGGCGGCGCCGCGCAGGGCATAGAGGCGCATGGGCGCGATTCTGTCAGAGCGCTCCCCGGAGCAGCGGGCGCGTAGGCGGGCGAGCTCAGGCGCGCGGCGGCGTAGTGGCTGGGGACGCGCCGGGCGGAGCCCCGACGACGCGCAGCTCGCGTAGCTCAGCGCCCTCGAGGCGACGGTGCTGGCCGGGCGCGAGCGCGCCGAGGCGCAGCGGCCCGAAGGCGACGCGGCGCAGGGCGAGCACGGGATGCCCGACGGCGTCGCACATGCGCCGCACCTGGCGGTTGCGGCCTTCGCGGATCGTGAGCTCGAGCTCGTCGCCGGCGCCGCGCAGCCTGCGCGCGGTCGCGGGCGCGGTGGGGCCGTCCTCGAGCTGCACACCGGCGCGCAGCTGGTCGAGAGCGCCCGCGGAGACGGGACCGCGGGCGACGCGCACGCGGTAGGTCTTGGGGACTTCGTAGCGGGGGTGGGTGAGGCGGTTGGCGAGGGCGCCGTCGTTGGTGAGCAGGATCAGGCCGCTGCTGTCGGCGTCGAGGCGCCCGACGGGGTAGAGGCGGCGGCGCTCGGGGATCAGCTCGACGACGGTGGGGCGCGCGTGGGTGTCGCGCGCGGTGCTGAGCGTACCGAGGGGCTTGTGCAGGGCGTAGACGACCGTGGGCTCGACGCCGGGGAGCAGTCGTCCGTCGACTTCGACGCGGTTGCGCTCGTCGACGTCGCGGGCGGGATCTAGGATGATCGTCCCGTCGACTGCGACCCGCCCGGCGGCGATGATCGTCTCGGCGGCGCGCCGCGAGGCGACGCCGGCGTGGGCGAGGTACTTGGCGAGGCGCACGGGCTGCAACGATAGGGAGATGGACCTGGAGCTCTTGCGAGAGAGGTTGGCGTCGCGCGGCGAGCCGGGCTTCCGGGCGCGACAGGTGTGGGAGTGGGCGGCGCGTGGCGCGGCGGGGTATGAGTCGATGACGAATCTCCCGCGCGAGCTGCGCGAGGCGCTGGCGCGGGAGGTGCCGTTCTCGAGCTTGGCGCTGCGGCGCGAGGTGCGCGCGCGCGATGGGACGGTGAAGGCGCTGTTCGCGACCGCGGACGGGCGGCCGCTGGAGGCGGTGCTGATGCGGTATCGCAACCCTCCGGGAGGTGGAGACCCTCCGGGAGGTGGCTCCGCGCGGCGCTCGATCTGCGTCTCGTCGCAGTCGGGGTGCCCGCTGACGTGCACGTTCTGCGCGACGGGCCAGATGCGCTTCGCGCGCAACCTGACGGCGTCGGAGATCCTCGAGCAGGCGCTGCACTTCCGGCGGATCGAAGGGGAACCTCCGCGAGACATCCCGTCTCGCGACGCGAAAGCGAGCGGCGCCCTCCGGGCGCCGATTTCGCACTGTGTGTTCATGGGCATGGGCGAGCCGCTGTTGAACCTCGACGCGGTGCTGGCGGCGTGCGAGCGGCTGCCGGATCTGGGAATCGCGCACCGGCGCACGGCGATCTCGACGGTCGGCTGGATTCCCGGGATCGAACGGCTCGCGGAGTGCGAGCTGCCGCTGCGCCTGGCGCTTTCGTTGCACGCGGCGGATGAAGCGCTGCGCTCGGAGCTGATGCCGGTCAACGAGCGCTACCCGCTGCGCGATGTGCTGGAGGCGTGCCGCGCGTTCTACGCGCGCAAGCGCCGGCGGATCTTCGTGGAGTACGTGATGCTGGCGGGGGTCAACGACCGCTACGAGCAGGCGGTCGCGCTCGCGGAGCTGCTCGCGCCGGCGCGCCATGTGAGCACGCCGACCCGTAACGGAGGCGCCCGCGCGGGGGGCGCTGCCGGCGCGCGCGAGCCGCGGATGTTCAAGGTCAATCTGATCCCGTACAACCCGACCGACTCGGTCTACGCGGGCTCGGGCCGCGAGGCGATCGCGGCGTTCCGCGCGGCGTTGGAGCAGCGCGGCGTCGAGGCGACGGTGCGCCTGACGCGGGGGCGCGACATCGACGCGGCGTGCGGCCAGCTCGCGGCGAGCGCGGCCTGAGCGCCGGCTACTCGGGCGCGGGTCCGCGCTCGGCGCGGGCCTCGCCGGCGCGCAGGAGGCGCTCGCGCAGCTCGCTCTGCTCCTCGGGCGTGGGGTCCCATTGCGCGACGTCGGGCAGGTCCTCCAGCGAGCGCAGGCCGAAGAGCTTCAGGAACTGCGTGCCGGTGCGGTAGAGGACGGCGCCGAACTGCGAGCGGCCGGCCTCCTCGATCAGGCCGCGCTCGAGCAGTGTGGCGGCGGCGGAGTCGGCGCTGACGCCGCGGATGCGCGTGATCTCGGGGCGCGAGACGGGCTGCAGGTAGGCGACGATTGCGAGCGTCTCGGCCTGGGCAGGGGTGAGCGTGGCGGCGCGGGGCCGGCTGAAGAGGCGTCGCGCGGCGTCCTCGAGCAGGGGGTCGCTGGCGAGCGTGTAGCCGCCGGCGAGCTCGCGTAGCTGGATTCCGCGCCGCCCGGGCGCGTACTGCTCGGCGAGCAGCTGCAGCGCGGCGGCGAGCGCCTGCTCATCGGCCTGCGCGGCCTCGGCGAGCTCGCGCGCGCTGAGCGGGTCGCTGCTCAGGAACAGCAGCGCCTCGATCGTCCGCGCGAGCTCCGTCGCGCCATCGCTAATCTGCTCGGGCTCGGCTGGGTTCGACACGCGCTGCTCCGCGACGTACGCGGCGTCGCTCACCCAGCCGCTCCGGCGCCGACGGCCACGGCGCCGATGGGCTCGCTCGGGAGGGCGTGGACGTGGATCTCGCCAAAGCTCTCGGGCTGCTCCCAGGCGGCTTCGCCGCGTTTGTAGAGCTCGAGCAGCGCGAAGAGGGTGATCGCGACGGTGACGCGGTCGGCGCCGGTGACGGCCTCCTCGAAGTCAAAGCGCCCGCGGCGCAGCAGCGTGCGCAGGTGCGCGAGGCGCTCGGCGAGCGTGACGCGGTGAATCGTGATGTGGCGCAGGCTGATCGGCGGCGGGATCCGCAGTAAGCGGCCGATCGCGGCGCCGAGCACCGCGGGATCCTGGGCGCCCTCGGCGGGCTCGGGCCGCGCGCGCAGGAGTGCGGGCGGCGGTGGCGCGAGCCGGAAGCGCACGCCGTGCTCGCGCGTGAGCAGCTCCTGCAGGTGGCCGGCGGCGGCGCGGTAGCGGCTGGCGTCGAGCATCCGCGCGAGCAGCTCCTCGGCGGCCTCGTCGGGCTCGATGTCGAGCAGTTGCTCGTCTTCCTCGCCGGCGATCATCAGCCGCGACTTGAGCTCCAGCAGGGCGGCGACGAGCACGATGAATTCGGTCGCGGTCTCGAGGTCGAGCTCGCCGCGCGCCTCGAGGTGGTCGAGGTAGGCGAGCACGACGTCGGCGAGCTCGAGCTCGAGCAGGTCGATCTCCTCGCGCAGGATCAGCGTGAGGAGCAGGTCGAAGGGACCGCTGAAGAGGTCGAGGTCGAGCTCGAGGCTGGCGATGCTCACCGCGTCACCGTAGCGGCTGGCCCCGACGGCGAGCATCGCGCGCGGCGCCGCGCTTGCACCGGCACGCCCTCACGATTGGGGCTGGGCGCGATCGCGAGCCGAGCGGCGGCGACGTGGCGGGCCGACGCCCATGCGCTCGCGCACGTCGGCGAGGGTCTGCGAGGCGATCGCACGCGCGCGATCGCCGCCGGCGGTGAGGATGGCCTCGAGCCGGTCCTCGTCGGCGCGCAGCTGCTCGTAGCGCTCGCGGACGGGCGTCAGATACTCGATGACGGCCGCGGCGACCGTGGCCTTGAGCTCCCCGTAGCGGGCCTCGGCAAGCTCGGCTTCGACGTTCGCAGGGGTCTCGCCGCGAACGGCGGCGAGGATTTCGATCAGATTCGACACGCCGGGCTTCTCGGGTCCGCGGCGGACCGCGCTGCCGGAGTCGGTGACGGCGCTCCCCACCTTCTTCTCGATCGCGCGCGGCTCGTCGAGCACGTACACGGTGCCCTGCACGCTGCCGCTGGTGGTGGACATCTTGCGCGTGGGGTCCTGGAGGTCCATGATCCGCGCGCCGACCGCGGGGATTCGGTGCTCGGGCACGACTAGCACCTCCTCGCCGCCGGCGAAGCGCGCGTTGAAGCGCCGCGCGACGTCGCGCATCAGCTCGAGGTGCTCGCGCTGGTCCTCGCCAACGGGCACCTCGTGCGCGCGGTAGGTGAGCACGTCGGCGGCCTGCAGCACGGGGTAGAGCAGCAGCCCGGCGGAGACGAGCTCGCGCTGGGCGAGCGACTTGTCACGGAACTGGTGCATGCGCTGCAGGCGCCCGAGCTCGGTGACGCTGCACAGCAGCCAGGTGAGCTCGGTGTGCTCCTGCACGTCGCCCTGGCGGAAGAGGATGCAGCGCTCGGGGTCGAGGCCGGAGGCGAGCAGCAGCGCGGTGAGGTCGTAGAGGCTGCGGCGCAGCTCCACGGGCTCGTACTGCACGGTCGTGGCGTGCAGGTCGACGATGCAGAACAGCGCCTCGCCGCGCTCCTGTGCGGAGGCGAACTGCGAGATCGCGCCGATGTAGTTGCCGAGGTGCTTGGCGCCGGTGGGCTGGATGCCGGAGAAGATGCGCATCGTGTGGAGGACCCTAGCGGTCAGCCGAGGGTTTCTGGCAGCAGCCGAATCCCTTCGGACGTCCCGGCGCTGTGTAAACGCCTGTCCCAGGTCGCCAACAACAGCTCGTCTTGGGGCAGCGCGAGGGCAGCGGCGAGATGCAGGGCGTCGAGACTGCGTAGCCGGCGCTCGATTGCGAGCTCAGCCGCGTCCCTCACCAAGCGCTGGTCGACCTCGACGATGGCGAATGCCGGCCACTCCCGTTCGACGGCCCTGGCGGCGGTGTGGCCCACGACTAGACCGACGGCGCGGACGGTCTCGACGAAGCCGATGCGACACATGAACCACCCCTCCGCGCGGTCCATGGCGTCGCGGACGATGTCGCTGCCGGGCTCCTCGACGTAGCGCTTTACGAGCGCGCTGGCATCGAGGTAGAGATTCAGCGCTCGGCCTCGCGATCGGCGAGCACCAGCGCAGAGGCGCTGCGCGATGCCTGCACCAGTTGCGGCGCCCGCTGGGGCCGTGCACGCAACGGCGGCGCGAGCCGACCTTCTGTCACAAGGCGATCGAGACGATCGTCGCGCGCCGAGACGCCGGCTGGGACGATCTCGGCTACCGGCCGACCGCGGACGGTGACCCGCACGTGCTGACCGCGAGCGACAGCTCGCAGTGTCTGACTCAGCGAGGACTTCAACTCGCGAACGCCGATCTCACGCATGTGGTCACTCTACCAGGCATGGGGCCACATTGTCAGTCCAGCGCTTGTCGAATCACGGGGCGCTTGGCCGCCCCGACCTCGTCGAGGCGGCGCACGGGCGTGGAGTAGGGCGCGCCGCGTGCGACCGCGGGATCGGCGGCGGCCTCGGCGAGGATCGCGGCGATCGCGTCGGCGAAGGCGTCGAGCGTCTCCTTGGTCTCGGTCTCGGTCGGCTCGACCATCAGCGCCTCCTCGACTAACAGCGGGAAGTAGACGGTGGGCGGGTGGTAGCCGAAGTCGAGCAGCCGCTTGGCGAGGTCGAGCGTCTTGATCTGCAGCTCGCGCTTCATCGGGCCGCCGGAGAGCACGAACTCGTGCATGCAGAGCTCGCCATACGCAAGCGGCAGGAGATCGCCGGCCGTGCGCCCTTCGCCGATGTCGTGCTCGCGCAGGCGGGCAAGCAGGTAGTTGGCATTCAGGACCGCGGTCTCGGAGGCGTCGCGCAGCCCCTCGGCGCCGAGCGAGCAGATGTAGGCGTAGGCGCGCACGAAGCAGCCGTAGTTGCCCTGGAAGCTGCGCAGGCGCCCGATTGACTTGGCGCGGTCGTACTCGAGATCGAAGCGCTCGTCCCCGCGCCGCACGATCGCGGGCACGGGCAGGTAGGGCGCGATGCGCTCGGAGACGGCGATCGGCCCGGAGCCGGGGCCGCCGCCGCCGTGCGGCTGGGTGAAGGACTTGTGGAGGTTGAAGTGGACGATGTCGAAGCCCATGTCGCCGGGCCGCGAGATTCCCATCACGGCGTTGAGGTTGGCGCCGTCGTAGTAGAGCGTGGCGCCCGCGCCGTGGACGATGCGCGCGATCTCCTCGATATTGGGGTCGAAGATGCCGAGCGTGTTGGGGTTGGTGAGCATCAGGCAGGCGACGTCGGCGTCGGCCTTCGCGCGGAGGTCATCGAGGTCGATACCGCCGTCGGCGTTGGTGGCGAGCTTGACGACCTCGAGGCCCGCCATCGTGACGGTCGCGGGGTTGGTGCCGTGGGAGGTGTCGGGCGCGAGCACCTTGCGGCGGTTCTCGCCGCGGTCCTCGTGGTAGGCGCGGGTGAGCAGGACCCCGGCGAGCTCGCCGTGGGAGCCGGCGGAGGGCTGCAGGCAGACGTGCGGCAGGCCCGCGATCTCGCCGAGCGCGCGCTGGAGGTTCCACATCAACTCGAGCGCGCCCTGCGCGCGCGCGGGGTCCTGCAGGGGGTGCAGCCGCGCGTGTCCGGGCAGCGCGGCGACGCGCTCGTGCAGGCGCGGGTTGTGCTTCATCGTGCACGAGCCGAGCGGGTAGAAGCCGGAGTCGAGGTCGAAGTTGCGCTTGGAGAGGCGCACGTAGTGGCGGACGATCTCCGGCTCGGATAGCTCCGGCAGCCGCGGGGGCTCGATTCGGCGCAACTCTCCCAGCAGCTCCGCGGGATCGACCGCGGGGACATCGAGTGGGGGGCACTGGAACGCACGCCGTCCGGGCGCGCCACGCTCGAAGATGGTGAGGACGGGCTCCTCTGGCGCGACCCGCGGATCGGTGGCGTTCGCGGCGCTCATCGGACGAACGATTTCTCGAGATCGTCCGCGCGGGCCGCCGGTGCCAGGAGCCGCTGGGCGCGGGGCGTCGTGCCCCGCGACGTCGGCGGGCGCTTCGAACGCGGCGGGCTCACGTGGCGTACACCGCCTCGGTTTGACGCTCGGCGGCGACGGCGGCCTCGAGAACGTCGGCGAGGCGGTCGATGTCGGCGCGGTCGCGGCGCTCGGTGAGCGCGACCAGGAGACCCCCGCGGTCGGCGTCGCGGCCGGTGAGCGCGTGCAGGTCGGCGCCGGGGTTGACGCCGCGCTCGGCGCAGCGGCGCTTGACGGCGGCGGCGTCCAGCGGGGCCTCGCCGCCGGGGCCGCTGAGCCGCAGCGCGAACTCGCGGATGGCGGGCTGGCGGTGCAGCTGCTCGACGCCCTCCAGCGCGGCGAGCGTCTCGCGGGCGTAGTGGGTGCGCGCGACCAGCAGCTCGCCGAGCTCGACGAGCCCGCGGCGTCCGAGCCAGGCGAGGTAGACGACGCCGCCGAGCGCGTTGAGCGCCTGCGCGGTGCAGATGTTCGAGGTGGCTTTCTCGCGGCGGATGTGCTGCTCGCGGGTCTGGAGCGTGAGTACGAAGCCGCGGCGCCCGTCGACGTCGCGGGTCTCGCCGGCGATGCGCCCGGGCATCCGCCGCAGGTACTCCTCGCGGGCGGCGAAGAAGCCGAACGAGGGGCCGCCGTAGTCGAGGCGGTTGCCGAGCGGCTGCCCCTCCCCCACGGCGACGTCGACGCCGCATTCGCCGGGGGCGGCGAGGACGCCGAGCACGATCGGGTCGACCTGAGCGATCACGACGGGGTCGGCCGGGCGCTTTGCCCGATCGCTGAGCGCGCGCGCGTCCTCCACGACCCCGTAGAAGTTGGGCTGCGCGAAGATCGCGGCGGAGGTCTGGGCGTCGATCGCGTCGGCCCAGGCGTCGGGGTCGGTGCGGCCCTCGTGGGGCCCGCGGGGCGCGCCGAGCGGCGCTTCGACGACCTCGGCGCCGAACCCATGCGCGTAGGTGCGCAGGGTCTGCAGTGTGTGCGGGTGCAGGCCGGCACTGGCGACGATCCGCGCGCGACCGTTGTGCAGCTTGGCGAGATAAGCCGCGGAGGCGACGGCGCTGGCGCCCTCGTAGACGGAGGCGTTCGCGACCGGCAGGCCGGTGAGCTCGCTGATCGCGGTCTGGTACTCGAACATCACCTGCAGGCCGCCCTGGGAGATCTCGGGCTGGTAGGGCGTATAGGGGGTCAGGAACTCGGAGCGCTCCATCAGCATGTCGATCAGCGCGGGCACGTAGTGGTCGTACATGCCGGCCCCGAGGAAGGAGAGCTCGTCCTCGGCGCTGACGTTGCGCGCGGCGAGCTCGCGCAGGTGCTCGTACACGTCCTGCTCGGGCAGGCCCGGCGGGAGCTCGAGCGCGCGACCGAGTCGCACCGGCGCGGGGATCTGGCGGTCGAATAGCTCCTGCACGGAGCCCACGCCGATCGCGGCGAGCATCGCGGCGCGATCGGCGTCTGTCGTCGAGGTGTAGCGGGTCACCGCCTGCCAGCGTAGCCGCCGGTCCCGACCTTATCCCGCGAGTGTCGCGGCGTAGGCCTCGGCGTCGAGCAGGCTCGCGGTCTCGGCGGGGTTGCGCAGGCGCACCTTGACGAGCCAGCCGGCGCCGTAGGGGTCCTCGTTGATCGCCGTGGGGTCCTCGGCGAGCGCGTCGTTGACCGCGATGATCTCCCCGGAGAGCGGCGCGACGACATCCGAGACGGCCTTGACGGACTCGACCTCGGCGTAGGGCTCGTCCTGGGTGAGCGTCATGCCGACGGCGGGTGGCTCGAAGAAGACGACCTCGCCGAGGGCGTCCTGGGCGTACCAGGTGATCCCGAGCGTGGCCTCGCCGTCTTCCAGGCGCGCCCAGTCGTGCTCGGCGTGGTAGAGCAGGTCATCGGGGTAGCTGGGCTCGGCCATGTCTCGGGTCCTGACTCTATGGGATCGGCCCGTCGGAGCGGCCCTTCAGGCGGCCTTCGCGACGAACGGCTTGCGCACGACGCGCGCCTCCCGCGCGCGCCCGCGCACATCGATCTCCAGCGGGGTCCGGAGCGCGGCGCGCGCGGCGGGCACGTACGCGAGCCCGATCCCAACTCCGAGACAGGGCGACAGCGTGCCGCTGGTGACGACCCCGCCACCGGCGATCGCGTTCCCCTGCCGCGCGATGCCGGGACCGTCAATCGCGAACGCGACGAGCCGCTCGGACGGCCCGGTCGCGCGCACGGCGCGCACGACGTCGGCGCCGATGAAGCCGGTGTCCTCCTTGCAGCACCACCCCAGGCCGGCCTCGATCGGCCCGCGCTCGGTTGAGAGGTCGTTGCCGTAGAGGTGAAAACCGGCCTCCAGGCGCAGAGTGTCGCGCGCGGCGAGACCCGCGGGAGTGGCGCCGCGAGCGACCAGCTCGTCCCAGAGGGCGGGTGCGTCGGCCGGAGCGAGCAACAGCTCGACGCCATCCTCTCCGGTGTAGCCGGTGCCGCAGACGAGCACCTCCTGCGCGGCGCCAGTGAGGCGCAGCGTGGCGGTGGTCATGCGCGCGGGCAGCGCGCGGTCACTCAGCGCCTGCACGATCGCTCGGGCCCGCGGTCCCTGCACCGCGAGCATCGCGTAGTCCTCGATGCGGTCCTCGACGTCGACTCGCGCCGCGGCATCGCCGTCCGCCTGCAAGCTGCGCGCGCAAGCGCGAAACCAATCCAAATCGCGCTCGTGGTTCGCGGCATTCGTGACCGTCAGGTAGCGCTCGTCGGCGAGGCGGTAGGTGAAGAGATCGTCGAGCACGCCGCCGTCCTCGCGGCAGAGCACGCTGTACTGCGCGCCGCCGACTCCGATCGCGGCGACGTCGCCCGAGAGCAGCCGCTGCAGCAGCGCGAGCGCTCCCGGTCCGGACGTCTCGATCTCCCCCATGTGCGAGACGTCGAAGATCCCGCAGGCCTCGCGCACCGCCATGTGCTCCTCGCGCACGCCGGCGTACTGCACGGGCAGCTCCCAGCCGGCGAACTCGACGAGCTTGGCGCCGGCGGCGACGTGGCGGTCGTAGAGGGAGGTGCGGCGCGGCGACATCGGCCGCAGGCTAGCGATCGAGCGTCTATTGCTGTTCGACGCCGCACATATGCGGCGTCGCCGACAGGCGCATGCGCCTGTCGGACGGGGGTCGCATGCGACCCCCGAACCACGTCAGCGCAAGAACGGCGGCACGTCGATGTCGTCGTCGCTGATCTCAAGCGACGAGCGCTCGCGGTCGCCAATGCGCGGGCCGCGGTCCGCGGGCCGCTCGCGCCCAGCGCGCCCGCCACGCTCGGCACGCACGGAGCGTCCGGGGCGGTGGTCGAAGCCTGTGCCGATCACGGTGACGCGGACCTCCTCGCCCATGTCCTCGTCGATGACGGCGCCGAAGATGATGTTGGCGTTGGGGTCGGCGGCGTTCTGGATGATCTCGGCGGCCTCGTTGACCTCGAACAGGCCGAGCTCCTTGCCGCCGGTGATGTTCAGCAGGATGCCGGTGGCGCCGTCGACGGACTCCTCGAGCAGCGGCGAGGAGATCGCGATCTTCGCGGCCTCCGCGGTGCGGTTCTCGCCGCCGGCGGTGCCGATGCCCATCAGCGCGGAGCCGGCGTCGTGCATGATCGTGCGCACGTCGGCAAAGTCGAGGTTGATCAGGCCGGGGATCGTGATCAGGTCGGTGATGCCCTGAATGCCCTGACGCAGGACGTCGTCGGCCTCCTTGAAGGCGTCGAGCATCGAGGTGCGGCGCTCGACGACCGCGAGCAGCTTCTCGTTGGGGATCACGATCAGCGTGTCGACGACCTCGCGCAGGCGCTCGATGCCCTCGCTGGCCGAGCGCGAGCGCTGCGTACCCTCGAAGTCGAAGGGGCGCGTGACGACGCCGACGGTGAGCGCGCCGATCTCGGTCTTCGCGATCTCGGCGATCACGGGCGCGGCGCCGGTGCCGGTGCCGCCGCCCTCGCCGGCGGTGACGAACACCATGTCGGCGCCCTTCAGCGCCTCCTTGATGTCGTCGCGCGACTCGGCGGCGGCGGTGAAGCCGACCTCGGGGTTCGCGCCGGCGCCGAGGCCCTTGGTGGACTCGTGGCCGATGTTCAGCTTGATGTCGGCGTCGCACATCGCGAGCGCCTGGGCGTCGGTGTTGGCGGCGATGAACTCCACGCCGCGCAGCCCCGCGTCGACCATGCGGCTGATCGCGTTGGTGCCGCCGCCGCCGACCCCCACGACCTTGATGACCGCCAGATAGCTACCTACGCCGCTCTCCATGATTTTTGTCCCGTCCGAAGCCTTCAGTATTGGTTAAGGGTTGGGAAGCCTACTTCCCGCGCTCTTTTGAATTGAGCACGTTATGCAGGGAACTTCGCCCTGTCAACGTCGCCGACGACTTTTGCAGGATCGCTTGCAGAAATGCGGACTCTCGACCACCACCCGAGGAACCGTATTTTTGTACCCTCAACCTGAAGTTGAGGCGGATGGTTCTTCTGCGCCGGGTGCCGCGGCTGCGGGTGATTCGCCTATAGGCGCAGTGGAATTCGCACTCGGAGCCGCGGATTCGCTGGGGGCGGCGCTCGACCCGCTCGGCGCGCTCGCGGCGGCGGCGGGTTCACTCGGCGTGGCGGCGGCGGCCGACGTGTTGGCGCCTCCGGCGACCGCTTCGTCGAGTGTCGCGGCGAGCGCGGCGGCACTCGGATCGGAGGCGCCGACCTGCAACGCGGCGCTGGCGGACGTCGCGAAGCCGCCCGCGGCGGCGGTCCCGGCGGCGGGCCGTTCGGGCAGGCGGACGTCGACGTAGGTCGCGCCGGCGGAACCCGGGTCGGCGAGGACGCGCGCGGCGGCGAGCCACTTCGCGTGCGCTCGCGTCGCGTTGCCGAAGTAGATTGCGAGACCCCCGCGCATCTGCACGGTGAGCCCTTCGGGCCCGGTGAAGACACGCTGGACCCAGCCCAGCAGGGCGCTGGGGGCCGCGCCCAAGACGCTCAACTCGGCGCGCGTGGTCGTAGCGGCGACGCGCTGCCCCGGCAGCGGCTCCGCGCCGCTCGCGTTGACGCTCGGCAACGCCCCTCCGAGCAGCCCGGGACCGAGCACGACGCCGTCGGCCGCGACCGCGGTGCGGATGCCCCCGGCGAGCAGCACCGCGACGGGGAGCTGCTCGCTCACGCGGATGCGCAGGCCGTGGGGAAAGCTTGGCGTCACGGTCAGTTCGCGCACGACGTGGAAGCGCGCGACGGCGACGAGCAGCGCGCCGCGCTTGACGTCGAGCGTGCTCATGCCGCGCGCGGCGTGTTCGAGCGCGGCTTCGATCTGCGCGGCGTCGGCGCCGTGGACACCGCTGATCCGCACACGCTGCACGGCGGCGAGCGAGGAGTTGCGCAGCACCAGCCACCCGCCGGCGCCCAGCGCGAGCGCGCCGAGCGCGCACAGCAGCGCGAGGCGCAGCCGCGGGCGACGCCAGAGGAGCACCGCCACGCCTCGCACGCGCGGCACCCCGAGCGAGGGGAGCGAGCGGCCGAGACGGGGGCTGAAGGCGCGGTCCATTCGTCCAACCTTCGACCTCGGGCGACGAACCCCTACATCCAAGGGAAACGCACGGGCCCGAGCGTCTGCACCTCGGGCTCCAGCGCGACGCCGAAGCGCTCGAGCACGCGGCGGCGCCCCTCGGTCATCAGCGCGACGATCTCCGCGGTGCTCGCGGCGCCGGTGTTCTCGACGAAGTTGGCGTGCTTGGGCGCGAAGCGCGCGGCGCCGACCTGCAGGCCGTTGCAGCTGGCCGCGGCGAGCAGCAGCCCGGCGGTGCGCCCGCCCGCATGGGGATCGGAGGCAGGCGGATTCTTGAAGGTGGAGCCGAATGTCTTGATGCCCTGCGGCTGGGCCTCGTGGCGGCGCGCGCGCAGGTCGGCCAGGCGCGCCTTCCCAGCCGCCGGATCGTCCCCCGCCAGCGAGAACGACGCCCGCGCGACGACTTCGCCGGCGGCGAGGTTGGAGCAGCGGTAGCCGAACCCGAGCTGCTCGGGCGCGCGGCGCTCGAGCGTGGCGGGAGCCCCGCGCTCGCCGCGGGCGGCGGTCGCGATCAGCACCCACCGCAGCGTGCGCGCGAGCTCGCCGCCGTAGGCGTTGGCGTTCATGCGCACGGCGCCGCCGACGGTGCCGGGGATGTTGACGCCGAACTCGATGCCCGCGAGCCCGGCCTGCGCGGCGCGCGTGGCGACGGCGGGCAGGCGCGCGCCGCCACCACACTCAAGGCCCCGCTCCCCGACGCGCGCGATCTGCGCGAGCTCGCGGTCGAGCTTGAGGACGAGCGCGTCGACGCCCTCGTCGGCGATCAGCAGGTTCGAGCCGGAGCCGATGACCTCGACCGCGACGTCCGCCGCGCGCGCCCAGCCGAGCAACTCGAGCAGCTGCGTGTCGCTGCCCGCACGCGCGAACCATCGCGCGGGGCCGCCGGTGCGCACCGTCGCCAGGCGCGCGAGCGAATGGTCGCGCTGAACACCCGCGGGCGGGTCGGGGACGTTCATGTTCGGCCCGGGCGACCGCGGCCCGATGCGGCGGGGTCTGATGGCGGGCGTGCGGAGGATGGCTTGTGCGTTGCGGGACTCGTGGCGGCTGCGGCGAGATCCGTGGGACCCTCGACCCCGGCGAGGCGCCGCGCGAGCGCGTCGACGTTGCCGGCGCCCATGACGAGGCAGAGGTCCCCCTCCCCCAGCAGCGCGCTCAGCGCGGGCTCGGCGTCGGCGAACGTCGGCAGCCAGTAGACCGCGCGCCCGCGCGCGGCGTCGGCGGTGGCCTGCGCGATCAGCAGCCCGCTCACCCGGGGATGGTCGGCGGCGCGCTCGCGCGCGGGGTAGACATCGAGCACGGCGACGACGTCGGCGAGCGCGAGCGCGCGGGCGAACTCGGTGACGAGCAGCGCGGTGCGCGAGAACAGATGCGGCTGGAAGACCGCGACGAGGCGGCGATGCGCGAGGGTGCGCGCGGCGCGCAGCGTCGCGGCGATCTCGGTCGGGTGGTGCGCGTAGTCCTCATAGATCTCGGCGCCGCGGGCGCCCGCGCCGACGCGCTGAAAGCGCCGGCCGGCGCCGCGAAAGCCGCCGAGGCCCGCGACTGCGGCGTCGAGCGGCGCGCCGGCGAGCCGCGCGGCCTCCAGCGCGGCGGCGGCGTCGAGCGCGTTGTGCGCGCCGGGCACCCGCAGGTGTACGTCGCGCGCGCGCCAGCGGAAGCGCGAGCCGCCGTCCTCGAGCAGCGGCGCGGGGACGTCGTAGGGGACGACCGCGGCGCCGGTCGCCTCCGCGAGCGCGAGCAGCTCGGGACGATCCCACACGACGATGCCCGCGCGCGCGCGGGCTAGGAACGCGCCGAACGCGGCGCGCAGCTCCGCGAGCGAGCCGAACGTGGCGTGGTGGTCGAGCTCGACGTTGGTGAGCACGGCGATCTCGACATCGAGGCTCAGCATCGAGCGGTCGGACTCGTCGGCCTCGACGACGAGCAGCTCACCGGCGCCCCAGTGCGCGTTGGGCAGCCCACCACCGACGGCGCCGCCGACGAGCCAGGAGAGGTCGTGCGCGACGCCGGCGCCGCCGGGATCGCGTGCCCTGTCGGGCTCATCCCCCTCGCGGGCGGCTCCGCGCAGCGCGTGCACGAGCATGGAGGCCGTCGTCGTCTTGCCGTGGGTCCCGGCGACGGCGATGGTGCGCTTGAGCGCGGTGAGCTCGGCGAGCAGTTCGGCGCGTGGGCGCTCGCGCAGACCGCGCTCGCGCGCGGCGAGGCGCTCCGGGTTCGCGGCGGGCACGGCGCTGGAGTAGATGACCTCGACGTCGGAACCGGCGGGGATGTTCGCGGCGTCGTGACCGATGCTCGCGGCGAGCACCCCGTCAGCGCGCAGGCGCGCGAGGAACGGCGAGTCGGCGCCGTCGGAGCCGCTGAGCTGCGCACCGAGCGCGTGCGCGGCGCGCGCGTAGCCGCTCATCCCGGCGCCGCCGACGCCGACGAAGTGCAGCCGCCGCGCGCTCCACGGAGCGCTCATCTCTGTGCAGCCTCCAGTAGCTCGCGCGCGACCGCGTGCGCGGCATCGGGACGTCCGAGGCGCAGCGAGGCCGCGGCCATCGCGCGCAGGCGCGCGGGATCGGCGAGCAGCGCGGCGGTCTCGCGCGCGAGACGGTCCGCGCTGAGCTCCTCGTCGGCGAGCGCGATCGCGGCGCCGGCGCCGGTCATCCAGCGGGCGTTGGCCGTCTGATGGTCGGCGGCGGCGTGCGGGTAGGGCACGAGGATCGCGGGACGGCCGTGGGCGGCGATCTCGAACAGCGAGCCACCGGCGCGGGCGACGACGAGGTCGGCGGCGGCGAGCGCGTCGGCGAAGTCGGGGAGGTCGAGGTACTCGCGCAGGTCGTAGCCGGCCGGCAGCGGCCGCGCGCTGAGCTCGGCGTAGTCGCGGCGGCCGCAGACGTGCAGCACGTGGAAGGCCGCGCCGGCGTATGCGTCGACTGCGGCGAGATTGATCGAGCGCGCGCCGAGCGAGCCGCCGAAGACGAGCACGCAGGTCTCCGTGGAGTCGATGCGCAGTCGCGCGCGCGCGATCGCGCGGTCGGTCTGTGGAGGTGGGACGGGCCGGCCGGTGACGCGATAGCGACCAGCGGGCTTCGCCGGCGCAAACGCGAGGCAGACGCGCCGGGCGAAGGGCGCGAGCGCGCGGTTGGCGAGACCGAGATGACTGTCGGCCTCGGTCAGGACGAGCGGGATGCGCCGCGTGACGGCGGCGAGGCCGACGGGGCCGGAGACGTAGCCGCCGCCGCCCATCACGGCGTCGGGGCGTAGCTGGGCGAGCAGCGCGCGCGCGCGCAGGAATGCGCGGGCGGCACGAGCGAGCGAGCGCAGCGCGGCGAGCGGGTTGGTGCGGCTGAGCCCGGTGACGGAGATCGTGTGCAGCGGGTATCCGGCGGCGGGCACGAGCTGCGCCTCGGCGCGTGTGCCGCCGATGAACGCGACGTCGGCGCCGTGGGTGCGCAGGGCGTCAGCGACTGCGAGCGCCGGCACTACGTGCCCGGCGGTCCCGCCGGCCGCGATCACCACTTTCGCGGTCGGTCCGCGCGGCGGGGCCTCGCTTGTTGGCGCCGGCGGCGGCGCGTCGCTCGTCGGCCTTGGCGGCGGTGCGTCGTCCATTGGCCAATCCTGCCGGTTTGCGCCGGGCGGTGTCGCCGACGACGCGCACGTGGGCGCTGGTGCCGGAGGCGACGTTGAGTAGGAGGCCCATCGCGCCGAGCATCACGACGAGGCTGGTGGAGCCGTAGGAGACGAACGGTAGCGGCACGCCGGTGAGCGGCGCGAGGCCGAGCACGGCAAAGCAGTTGAGCAGCGCTTGCGAGACGATCAGCGTCGTCATCCCGACGGCGATCAGCGCGCTGTAGAGGCTGCGCGCGCGCTTGGCGGTGCGCAGTCCGGCGTAGGCGATCAGGCCGTAGAGGAATAGGAGGGCGTAGACGCCGATGACGCCGAGCTCTTCGGCGACGACGGCGAGGATGAAGTCGGTCTGGGCCTCGGGGAGGTAGAAGATCTTCTGCACGGACTGCCCGGGACCGACCCCGAAGAGCCCGCCGGAGCCGATCGCGATCTGACCCTGGACCGCTTGGAAGCCGCTGCCGGAGGCGTGCGCCCAGGGATCGACGAAGGATGTGAGGCGCGCGCGCGCGTAGGGCCGGGCGAGCGCGTAGACAGCGACGAGCAGCAGTGCGGAGCCGGCGAGGATCGCGAGGTTGCGCAGGGGAATGTCGGCGGCGAGCAGTAGCGCGCAGATCGTGAAGGCGATCACCATCGCGGTCCCGAGGTCGGGCTCGGTGACGACGAGCAGGCAGGCGCCGCCGACGACCACGAGCAGCGGGTTGGCGAGATCGCGGAGGTCGTGCACGCGCTGGGGACGGCGCGCGAGCAGCGTGGCGGCGTAGAGGACGAGCGCGATCTTCAGCAGCTCGGAGGGCTCGAACTGGAAGACGCTCGGCCCGATCCAGCGGCGCGCGCCGTTGATCGCGACCCCGAGGTGCGGGACGTGGACGGCGAGGACGAGCAGGAAGGAGATGCCGAGCAGCGGCGCGACGATGCTCTGCACTTTGGCGACGCCGTCGCGCGCGAGCACGTGCATCAATCCGAGCCCGATGGCGCCGAAGATCGCGAACTTGATCAGGTAGGAGCTGCCGTTGCCCTGCCCTTGCAGCAGCGTGCTCGCGGAGGAGGCGCTGTAGACCATGACGGCGCCGAACGCGAGCAGGCAGAGCGTGGCGGTGACGAGGATGCGCTGCTCGAGCGGCTGCGCCCCGCGCGCGGGGCGTGCCCGCGCGTCGTGTCCCATGCGCGCCTCTCCTGTGCGTGCGCGAGCGCCCCGTCCTGCTAGCGCACGTGCGCCCCGTCCTTGGGCCTTGGCTTTGGCGCCCCGTGCGGCTGCTGGCATCCCAGCTCACTTCGACGGCGATGGGCAGATGCCTTCTGCGGGCGTGGCGCCGGTTGAGCTGACTGCGCGCGACAAACGCCTCCCGCGGGCGCGCCGTCCGTCGAAGCCGGCAGGCGAACCGACTTGGCCCGGTCTACGCGGCTGGCGCGTTGCCTAGCGCTTGTGCTCCTTGGCCTGCGCGCGATGCTGGACAGGCTTTTTGTGGCGGTGCGCGTGCTTGGTTTTGTGTCTGCCGCCTGCGCCGTGCTTGGGGGCGCCGGTCTTCGACACGCCGGGCGCGTTCGGCGCCTGGCCCGGGGAGGTCGTCGCGGACCCGGAACTCACCCCGGACCCAGCGGTTCGATCGCCGTTGCTTGAGGTAGTGGGCTGATCGCCCCCCGCCTGCGGCGCAGTTGCAGGGCCTGGCGGATCGATCACGCCGGGCGGCGCTTCGAAGGTCTGCCCGTCGGCATACGTGCTGCCGCCTTCGCTGGTCGCGCTCACCGAATAGTGGTATTCGCCTTCACCCAATTTCACGCCGACACTGTTCAGGTCGAGGCTGACGGTCTGAACCACGAAGGAGCCAAGGAGATTTCCGCGCGGCAGCGGGATGGGAACTATCAGTTCACACCCGAAGCCAGGCTCGCTGCATGGCGAGGAGATCAAGTGGAACTGGTATTCAGTCGGCAGACCCTCGCTATCGATCTGCGCTTCGAGCGTTGCGTCGGTCGGCGTCAGGTGCGAGATCGAGACGGAGCCGATCACCGGGGATAGTCCCGACGTGGTCATGAACGTTTCGTATCGACCCGTTCCGGCCCCGGAGGCGCTGCGGGCAACCACCCGGTAGCCGTAGAGCGTGCTCGGCAGCAGGTTGCGCCCGTACCACGCGCTGTCCACGTCGACGCTCACCGTCTTGGCGGTGGAGCCCGCGGGGAGGGTCCCACGGTAGATCGACACGCCCCCAGCGGTTTCGCAGCCCGCAATCCCGCGTGACAGGCACGATGGGGCTTCGAGATCGAATTCGTAGGTGGTTTCGCGGCCTTCGGGGTTGATCTGAGCTTCGAGCGTCGCGTCTTTCGAGGTGATGTGCGAGACCGACTCGCTTTCGACCTTGGGCGCCGGGCCGGTGGCGAGCGTGGTGAAAGTCCCTTCGGTGCCGATGAGCGCCGGGGGTTCCCACTGGATGGTGTCTTCGGTCGGGACCGTCCGGGCCGCCAGCAGGCGGTAGCGGTAGGTCGTGTCGGGCTGCAGCGTCATACCGGCGTCCGCGAGGTCGACGCGGGCGGTGCGGGTCTCGGTGCCGTGTTCGATGAAGCCGATCGGCAGGGCGCCGGCGACTTCTGGACCGGGACCGCACCCGTCGGCGCCTTTGAGGTCGGCTCGCGGAGGGCAGGCGATTTCAGATTGGAATTCGCTCGCGTTCGCGACGACCTGAAACTGGTAGTAGACGCCGACGCCGGGATCCTCCGGGTTGACTTCCGCTTGGAGCGTCGCGTCGCTCTGCGTGACGCCGGACACCCAGGAATTGCCGATCGTCGGAGGGCTCGCCGCGAGCGAGGGGGCGGGCAGGCCGGCAGACACCACCGAGATACCCGCGGTCGCGATCAGCCAAAGCAGTGCGCGGCGCATCAACCAGGACCCCCTTCGATATCCGTCGGTCTACGCACGGTCAACCCGAACTGCGCCATCTTACACGCCGCCCGAGACGAGCGCAACGGGTCGCGGCCGCACGCTCGACTCTGCAGGAGGCGCGGAGCGCGCGAGGTGTGTGCCTGCCCGCTACCCGATGCTCTGCCGGTAGATCGTGAACCCGATCGCGCAGCAGATCGCGGCGATGATCCAGAAGCGCAGGATGATCTTGGTCTCCGACCAGCCGCGCAGCTCGAAGTGGTGGTGGATGGGGGCCATCAGGAAGACGCGCTTGTGGCGGGTCTGGAAGTAGATGACCTGAATCGCGACGGACAGCGCCTCGATCACGAAGATCCCGCCGAGCAGGATCAGGAGCTCCTCGGTCTTGGTCATGACGGCGAGCCCGGCGATCGCGCCGCCGAGCCCGAGCGAGCCGGTGTCCCCCATGAAGATCGTGGCGGGAAAGGCGTTGAACCAGAGGAAGCCGATGCACCCACCGACGAGGCAGCCGGCGAGCATCGCGAGGTCGAAGTCTTCGGTGATGAACGCGATGCCGACATAGGCGAGCAGCACGATCGCGGCGCAGCCCGCGGCGAGCCCGTCGAGGCCGTCGGTGAGATTGACCGCGCTGGTGGTGCCGGCGAGGACGAGGTAGATCAGCACCGGGTAGAAGGGGCCGAGTTCGATCGTGTAGTCGATTGTGCGCAGACGCAGCGTGCTCGGAAGCCCGGCCTCGTGGCGCGCGATGTACCAGAGGCCGAGCGAGATCGCGATCGTGATGATCAGCTTCGTGCGTCCGCGCAGTCCGAGCGAGCGGCGGCGTACGAGCTTGGTGTAGTCATCGGCGAACCCGAGCAGCGCGCAGGCGATCGCGGCGCCGAAGACCCCGAGCGAGCGCCATTCGTAGTTGGTGAGGATCAGGAACGCGATCGCGACGGCGAGGAAGATAATGATGCCGCCCATCGTGGGCGTGCCGGCCTTCTGGTGATGGCCCTCGGGTCCGTCCTCGCGGATCTGCTGACCGAACTCGCGCTTGCGCAGGAACTCGATGAACTTGGGGCTGAGGAAGATGCAGATCAGCAGCGCGGCGGTGCCGCCGAGCAGGATGCGGCCCATCAGCGCGCCCCGGCGAGCCGCTCGGCGACGAGCTCGAGACCGACGCCGCGTGAACCCTTGACGAGCACGGTGTCCTCGGCGCGCAGGAGGCCGGCCAGCAGCGCGGCGGCCTCCGCGGCGTCGGCGACCGCGTGAGCCTCACCGGCGAAGGACTCCCCCATCGCGGCGGCCTGCGGCCCGACGGTTACGAGCAGCTCGACGCCGCGTGCGCGAGCGTGGGCGGCGACCTCGCGGTGCAGCGCGGGCCCCTGCTCGGCGCCGAGCTCGAGCATGTCGCCGAGTACGGCGACGCGCCGCGCGGGAGCGCTGGCGGCGAGGTCGTCGAGCGCGGCGCGCATCGACATGGGATTGGCGTTGTAGCAGTCGTTGATCAGCACGATTCCATCCGCCAGCGCGACGCGTTCGCCGCGCAGCGCCGAGAAGACCACGTCGAGCTTCCCTTCGGGGGTGACGCCGAGCGCGCGCGCGGCGGCGACCGCGGCCAGCAGGTTGCGGAGGTTATGGGATTGGGAGAAGGAGGGCCGCATGAGGATCGTCCGTGACGCGCTTGCCGCCGGTGGTGGGCGAGCTGGCGACCCTGCGGGCGGCGACCCTGCGGGCGGCGACCCTGCGGGCGGGGACCCGGCGGGCGACGACCCGGCCAGCGGTGCGCCCTGTGCGTGCGCCACGATCGTGACGTCCCCCGCGGTGCGACTCGCCGCGAGCTCGTAGTCGCCGCCCGCGCCGAAGGTGACGGTGTGCAGGTCGGCGCGCAGATGCGGCGCGAGCAGCGGCTCGCGGGCGGGAATCACAACGGTGGCGCCGGGCGCGAGCCCGGCGATCAGCTCGGCCTTGGCGGCGGCGATCGCCTCGATCGAGCCGAGTAGCTCGAGGTGGACGGGGCCGACGTTGACGATCACGCCGACGTCGGGCTCGGCGATCGCGACGAGCTCGGCGATCTGTCCGGGTCCGCGCATTGCCATCTCCAAGACGAGCGCCTCGGTGCCGGGGAGCGCGGCGAGCAGGGCGAGCGGCAGGCCGATCTCGGTGTTCAGGTTCTGCGGGCTCGCGGCGGTGCGCAGGTGCGAGGCGAGCAGCGCGGCGAGAATGTCCTTGGTGGAGGTCTTGCCGGTGGAGCCGGTGATCGCGACGACCTTCGCACCGAGCGCGCGCCGCCAGGTGCGGGCGAGCGTCTGCAGGGCGAGCAGCGGATCGGGGTGGGCGAGGATCGCGCCCCCACCGCCGGCCGCCGCGGCGCGTGCGGCGTGCGGCGGCGCTACCAGCACCCCCCACGCGCCGGCGCCGAGCGCGCGCTCGGCGAAGGAGCCGCCGTCGACGCGCTCGCCGGGCAGCCCGACGAAGAGATCGCCGGGCTGGACGGCGCGGGAGTCGATCGTCACGCGTCGCGGACCGGCGAAGCCATCGCTCTCTTCGACCTCGCCGCGGTCGCGGATCGACACGGCGCCTGTGGCGGCGGCGACGCGTGCGGCGTCCCAGTCGATCACGCGGCGGCTCCGGCGGCGGCACGAGCGCGCAGCGCGGCACGGGCGACGACGACGTCGTCGAAGGGGATCTTGCGCCCGCCGGCTAGCTCCTGCCCTTGCTCGTGGCCCTTGCCGGCGACGACGAGGATGTCGCCGGTCCGGGCGGCGGCGACGGCGCGCTCGATCGCGGCGCGGCGGTCGGCGAGTGCGGCGACGGGGGGTGCGCCAAGCATCCGCCCGCGGGCGGCCCCGGCCAGGATTTCGGCGATGATCGCGTCGGGGTCCTCGGAGCGGGGGTTGTCGGAGGTGACGATCGCGACATCGGCGAGCCGCGCGGCGATCTCACCCATCAGGGGACGCTTGCCGCGGTCGCGGTCGCCGCCGGCGCCGAAGACGCAGAGAACGCGCGCGGGCGGCTCGATCAGCTCGCGCGCAGCGGTGAGGATGCTCTCAAGCGAGTCGGGGGTGTGGGCGTAGTCGACGAGCACAGCGAAGTCCTGGCCCTCGTCGACGGGCTCGAAGCGGCCGGGCACGCGCACGCCGCGGGCGAGCGCGGCGAGCAGGACATCGAGCTCGCCGCCGAGCGCGTGGACGGCGGCGAGCGCCCCGAGAGCGTTGGCGACGTTGAAACGACCGCGTAGGGGCAGCGCGAGGGAGCGCTCGCCGGCGGGCGTGTGTAGGCGCAAGCAGCAGCCGTCGGGGCCGAGGCGGACGTCGAGCGCGCGGTAGTCGGCGTCGCGGTCGATCGCGAACGTGAGCGCGCCGGGCAGCTCGGCGGCGAGGCGGCGGCCGTAGGGGTCGTCGATATTGAGGACGCTGACGCGGGGCGCGACGGCCGCGCCGCGATCGACCCTCGCGCGCGCGGCGGGCGAGATCTCGACCGGCGCGGGCGGCACGAACAGCCGTCGCTTGGCCTGAAAGTACTCCTCCATGTTGTCGTGGAAGTCGAGGTGGTCCTGGGTGAGGTTCGTGAAGACCGCGGCGGCGAAGCGCGTGCCGTCGGTGCGCCCGAGCGCGAGGGCGTGCGAGGAGACCTCCATCGCGCAGGCGCGCTCGCCCCCGTCGAGCATCGCGCGAAAGTCGGCTTGGAGGTCGATCGCCTCGGGGGTCGTGCGGGCGACCGGCCGCTCGTGCCCGCCGACGACGGAGGTGACGGTGCCGAGCAGCCCACAGGGTCGCCCGACGGCCTGCAGCAGCGCGCGCACGAGGAAGGCGGTAGTGGTCTTGCCGTTGGTTCCGGTGACGCCGACGACGTCGAGCGTGGCGGTGGGGTCGCGGTAGAAGCGCGCGGCGATCGGCCCCATCGCGGCGCGTGTGGAGGGGAGCGTCACTTCGGGCACAGCGAGCCCGAGCGGCCGCTCGACGGCGAGCGCGGCGGCGCCGGCGCGGACGGCGGCGGCGGCGAAGTCGTGGCCGTCGCTATGCGCGCCGGGGATGCAGAAGAACAGCGTCGCGGGCCGCACGGCGCGACTGTCGTAGGCGAGGTCGGCGATCTCGACCCGCGCGTCGAGCGCGTCGAGGCCCGCGTCGAGCTCAGCGGGGATCAGATCGGCGAGCCTCATGGTTGGGTGACCGGCGACATCGCCCCTGAGTCTAGTTTTGGCCCCCGACGGCGCAGTCGATGGTTCGTGAGCAATCCAGATGTGGACCGCGCGTCGTATACCAGGTGTGCACTGTACGTCGTCTACGCATCACCGACCTGGCGGCCGTTCGCGATGAGCGTGACGTCGATGTTCCCGCGCACGGCGTTGGAGTAGGGACAGACCTCGTGCGCGGCTCGCACAAGCGCGACGGCCGCATCGGGATCGGTCACGGCGGGCAGGGTGACGTCGAGCGCGGCAGCTAGCTCGAACCGGCGATCCTTGCCGGCGAGCAGCATTACCTTGGAATCGATCGCGACATCCCCGACCTCGAGCTTCTGGCGGCGGGCGACGACACCGAGGGCGCTCTCAAAGCAGGCTGCGTATCCGACGGCGAACAACTGCTCGGGGTTGGTGCCGCCACCCTCGCCGCCGAGCTCGACCGGCGAGCGCAGGTCGAGCTCAAGCGCGCCGTCGGAGCTGCGACCGTAGCCGGCGGCGCGTCCGCCCGTGACGTGGGCCTCGGCGGTGTAGATCACTTTGGCCATCTTCGCCTCCCCTGTCTACCCGTGCAGCTGAACTCTGACCATCCAGTGCTGCTGCTCGAGCTGACCGACGACCTCGATCAGGAGATCGTTCGTGACGTCGTCGTACTCGGCGGTCTGCTCCATGCGTGTGCGGGCACGCGTGATCACCTCGACGAGGCGCTGCGCGAGATAGGCGACGGCGTCGCCGGTTGGGAGCGGCCCGGCGGGCGGCGGCGAGAACTCGCTGTCTGCGGCGATCGTCTGCGCGCGTCCGTCGGGAGCGACACCGAGCGCGACGGCACGCTCGGCGACGCGATCGCCAAGCTCACGCCAGACGTCGATGAGCTCGTCGAGCTGCAGGTGCAGCGACCGGAAGTGCGGGCCTTGGATGTTCCAGTGCAACTGCTTGCCGATCAATGCGAGGTCGGTGAGATCGACGAGCATGCCCTGCAGGTCGGTCCCGAGCGCCTGGCGCTCCTCGTGGCGCAGCGTGGGATGGACGTCTTGGACGATGAGCTCTGCGGTCACGAGATGATCCCTTCGGTCGAAAGGCGGAAGCGCCGCGCTCGCGCGGTCGCGGGCAAGGCCGTAGAAGAGTGTTAGAGCAATGCGAGCTCGCTTTCAAGGCCGGGCGAGTAGCCGTTCCCAGACGGGGATGCCGCTGGGAGGCACGGGCCAGCCGTTTACGGGGGCGATGTCGAGGCCGACGAAGGTCTGGTCGAGAAAATTGGCGACTATCCGCCGCCGCTCGTCCTCGGAGGCGTGGGCGAAGTGGTGGATCAGCCACGCAGCAAAGCACGCCTGAGGCTGACGGCGTCGATGCCCTCGACCCGCACGACCTCCTCCCGGGCACCAGCGCCGTGCGCAACTGCGACGCTCCGGATTCCGACCCCGACCCGCTTCGCGATCATTATCCGTACGCCGTTCGGTCGTACCCCCTCCCCAGGCGGAAGAGTCGCACACTCAGCGTCGGAAAATGCCGCCCGTCACGCCCCAATCGATATGCTGGTGATAACTCATGAACTTCCAGCCCCAAGGACTAATTGCTCACGGTCGCCCCCGGCTCACGGAGATGCGTGCCCGCCACTTCAGGAGTCTGCGCGATGTTCGACTCGAGCTTGATCCCCTGACTGTGCTTGTGGGAGCCAACGCCGCCGGCAAGAGCAACACAGTCGACGCGTTTGTGTTTGTCGCCGAGAGCCTCCGCCTCGGGTTGCTCACCGCCCTTGAGCGACGAGGTGGCATTCGCTCCGTGCGTCATCGATCTCCTAATAGTACTTTGGTAGTTTTGTTGTAGGGTTTCGGGGGTGGTTCGGCGAATCCTTCTTGCGTTGATGGTGTCGGCGTGAGGAGGGTGTGATGGCGGTGGTGGAGCGGTCGGTGGTGGATGGGCCTGTGG
>Ga0210396_10000542_pt1 | contig 49073 bp, 39 predicted proteins | sample IncBWH17OmetaG_FD_155466 | JGI IMG/M metagenome (GOLD analysis project Ga0210396, IMG submission 155466) | Forest soil microbial communities from Barre Woods Harvard Forest LTER site, Petersham, Massachusetts, United States - Inc-BW-H-17-O ... | reverse complement strand
AAACATCGCCTTCATAGGCGTCTCATCTAATTTCGTAAGTACTAACTCTCCGCCAAGGCACTGATGGTAAAATGTCATTGCCTCTGCACAATTCCCATCAAATAAAAGAAAAGGTATGGAGCGTAACATATTATATTTTTCACAAAAATATCACTTATTAAACTTAGCCATTAGCTTACCGCAACTTTTCTACTTTCAGGCCTGAAGTACCATGACAATACAACAAAAACAGTTTGAAAAAGTGGGCCGAGTATTGATTTTACATTGTAATCTGCAATTGCTAAGTGCGAAATCAAAGCGCCCGTCATTGCAAAAAAGAAGCCAGCGTAGGCCCATTCTTTTAATAGTTTAAATTTCGGAATCAGTATAGCTATAACTCCAAGAATTTTCCAGATACCCAATAAAGTTAAAAAGTAAACCGGATAACCTAATGGAGTTATTAGGTCAACCATTTGCTTCGTACGAAGTACTTGCTGCAGGCCGCTTGAAAACATCCCTAAAGCCAACAAGCTTGTAGCGATCCAATACGTAATTAATTTTCCCTTGCTCATATTCTGTTTTTTTTTAGTTTGTTAGCTGGTTATTATGAATTATTAATCATCTATTCCCTTTCCATTGAGAATGCTGGGGGTATATTTTGCAACTCTCTCCTCACGTGTTTTAGATTGCTTGGCCTGAGAAATAAAATAAATGTATCCTCTTTGCCTTCCGGGTGTCAGTGCATAAAAAGCTCTTTTAAAAACATTATCTTCATCTAATTTATTTTGAAGTTCTTCCGGCATTTTGTATTCCGAGGTCTTTTTCAACTCCACTTTCACACCAGTTTTTTCTACTCCTATTGCTTCTTTTATATATGCTTTTAGGGTGGGGGTCAATTTTGCTATTTCTTTTACGTTAGTGAAACGTATTTGCCGTGGCACCTGCACATTAGGTGTTTGCTGAATTAGAATTCCGTGTTCGTCTTTTAACAAAGCGCCTTTGAAGAACAAATAAGCGCAATATTCTTTAAACCCATGTATAAGCACTATGTTCTTATTTGCTAAGGTGTAACAAGGGTTGCCCCATTTCAACTCTTCTGTTAGTCCACAATCAAGTGCAATGGTTCTTAACTTAGCATACTCTGCCTGCCATTTTGTGTCTTTATTAAAGAACCAATCAACCTTCGGATTCATTTCACTTTTTGTCATGATATGTTATTTTAGTTTACTCATTATCTCCTGCATCCGGTCATGTGCCATACTTACCCCTGGAGCAAAAGGTGTCTTTAGCACTTGATCTCTTACTGCAAGCGATTCATATATTACATGTGTGGTAAGTTTACTGGTATTATCAGTAAGCTTTTCGAAACTCAATAATTCAAGCTGAACACCTAAGGGCGCATTCTCCATTTCAAATGTACGGATGATTTTTTGGTTTGGTATAAACTCATGGAATGCTCCGTTTGCTTTAAATACAACCCTTCCACTTGCATCGGTCGATTGTTGTTGATAGCCGCCATGTTTCTTCCCTTCAAACTTCAACATTTTAGACGTTGTATAAGGGTTCGACATCCACTGCTCTATGAGTCCGGGTTCAGCATGTGCCTTAAAAAGCAACTCAACCGGCAGATCAAATTCCCTTGTTATTCTTAGCTCCTGTTTGCCGTCTTCGGCAATGATCTTTGTTTTTAGTTCCATGACATATTCTATTTTTTAGGTTTATATTTTTTCATTACGGTTTCTAATTTATTAAATCTGTCATCCCACATTTTTTGGAATGGCTCAATAAAGCTTGCTATTTCTTTCATTTTATTAGGGTTTAGGTGATAATATATTTCTCTGCCTGATTGCTCCTGACGTAAAAGCTCACATTCTGCTAATATTTGAATATGTTTTGAAACTGTTGGCCTTGCTGTATCGAAGTTTGAGGCTATTGCACCTGCAGTCATCGTTTGCGAAGCAACTAACAGAAGTATGGCTCTTCTTGTCGGGTCTGCTATGGCTTGAAAAACATCACGTCTTAAATTCATTATGTAGTTATTTGACTACAAATATACATGAAGCCATTTAACTACATATAGGTTTTTCTGTTTTTTTTGAAAATAAGAATACAACTATCTGAAAATTAGCCTGTAAATTTTCAGGCTCTTATCGGAACGCAATCATTATCTCTTATTTAAATTCACTTATTTTTGAAATTATGAAAAGAGGCTGTTTCTTATTTTCACTTGCTTTCCTATTTACCATTTATTCTCGCGGACAAGACTCAATTATAAAGAGGTTCCCTGACGGACGCATAGAAGAAATAAGCGTAATGGTAAATGGCAATATTGTTAAGGCCAGCGCATATCATTTAATAAGGGTACGTTCAACCGATACTATTGGCACAATAGAATATTCGCCTAAATATTCATGGGATAAGCAAACCAAGGTTATTGAAAGCTATTGGACTATTGATGATTCGGATAAACTTGAAATGCTATTTTTTAAACAATGCCCCAATTATACACTCAAGCAACACCGTGGCGATGGACCCTTATTTTTTATTGAAACGTATAAGAACAAAATAAGAGATGGTAAATGTTCTTCTTATGATGAAACCGGCAAACTAATTGTAGAAGGGCAATATACTAACCGGAAGAAAACAGGGGTTTGGAAATATTACAATGAAAAGGGAAATACAGAATGTGTAATTATGATAAATGGATCTGATAATGATTATGGGATATCTATTAACTATACCATTGCTCCCACACTAATAGCAATCATACTTACTTTATTTTCAGGTATTTTTATTTCCAGGAGATATGGATACAAAACCTTTTACATCAATTTTTGCAGAGGTGTACTTATCTTTTGCATTATACTCCTTTTCATTGCCCGGTATATTGGCCAAATAGTCAAATACCCGCTCTTTCTATGGCTTATTGTCATATTTATACTATCAATGGTCAACTTTGCTTTAGATGAGAAAAGCAAAATAAAACCAGGAACAAGTGCTATTTATGCATTTTTGGCTTTTTTAATGGGTGTTTTTTATTATGTAATTTTCGATCTCTCAGAAATGGCAAATGCCGCCAGCGCAGCAGTATTATTTTAAATATTAACATAACACCGTACATGAGAAAGCCGGAAACCACAAGAATGAATTACTGGGATGAGCGGTATAAAAGCAATCAAACTGGCTGGGATATAAAACAAGTATCGCCACCTTTAAAAGATTACATTGATAACTTGACAGATACTAAACTTAAAATTCTTATTCCGGGTTGTGGCAATGCTTATGAAGCCGAATATTTACTTAATAAAGGGTTCAATAATGTAACTTTAATTGATATTTCACCAACTCTAGTAAATACTCTGAAAGAAAAGTTCGCCGGAAAGCCAATACGTATATTAAATGCAGACTTTTTTGAACACAAGGGTAAATATGACCTTATATTGGAACAAACTTTTTTCTGCGCCATTGATCCTTCTCTAAGAAAGCAGTACGTAAATACTTGCTTTAACTTTCTTAAAGATGGAGGAAAAATAGCCGGATTACTATTCAATATCGTTTTTGAAGAAGAAGGACCACCTTATGGAGGTATAAAAGAAGAGTATGAAGCACTGTTTAAAACTAAATTCATGCTCAATAAATTCGATAAGTGCCTGATATCCATAATCCCAAGAAGGAACAATGAGCTATTTATTGAATTAGAGAAAAAACAGGGTTAATATTGTAGAATAGTAAGAATTTTATATAGATTTGCAGCTATGTATACAACACGGTGATATTATTTTAATGTTATTGAATTGTATTGAAATAACTTTTAACAAACTAAAAATCGTCATGAAAAAAACATTACTAAGCTTTTTGGCCTTAGGAACATGGTTTTACGCAGGAGCACAAAATGCTTCAAAGGTTGAACTTACCCCTGCTAAACCAATTCATATAAGCCAAACCAAAACCCATACCACTTTAAAGAATGATGCTTCTACATCGCACGGTCAGGCTGTAAGTATTCCTGTTACACGTGTAAAAAAAGCTCAGGGCTCAGGGCCTGTTCATTGTGGTTCTGCTTATAACCTTTATGGTGTGTTAGATGCATCTACCACTGCTGTAACTTATGATTCAGCTACCCATGCAATATTATTTACTCACCGTGAAGATGATTCTAAGTTTGCAACCGGTGGAAGCGGCGCATACGAAGCTTCTTACTCATTAGATGGTGGTGCAACCTGGGATACCAGTTTAGTTATGTTTAGTAACGTTAGTACCCGTTACCCTAATGGTGTTCTTTACAACCCTGCTGGTAATACAGTTTTCACCAATGCATACTGGGTTACTAATGGCCCAATTGCAGGTGCTGCTACTACTGACGTTTGGACAGGTTGGGATTCTATAGCATTTGGAACGATGAAATTGGACGGTTCTGGTGTTACCCAAACTTATAAAGCTAATGGCAAACCAGGTGTTTTGGTTGAAGAAGGTGTACAATACATGTCAATTGGTAGCGATGGGGTTGTCCACTCTATTGGTGATGGTGACCATTCTACCGGTACAAGTGGTTATTCTTTCCTTGGCAGCTCATTAAATACAGGAACATTTAGTGCAGGATCTTTTACCTGGAACCAAACTTTAATCCGTCCGCACCTTATGCCAAGTGACCACGTTAGCACACAATTTGATACTATTCCTGAACTTATGACAGTATCTGGTACTGCATGGTCTCAAGATGGTATAGTAGGTTATGTTGTTTATTTTGGTAACCTTGACTCAACTGATGCTGTATCACATCAAAATCTGAACTTTACTACAAGCCAACCTATTGTTTATAAAACAACCAATTCGGGAGCAAGCTGGAGTATGATGACTCCGCACAATTTCAGAAATGATCCGGCAATTGTTGCTCACTTACATCCTACTTCTGATAGTCCAAGCGTGGTAATGCCTTTATTCAGGCTTTTCCATAATGCAGGTGCTCAAGGTGGCGAGGATGATTATGACCTGGTAGTTGATAAGAATAAAAACCTCCACATTTTTGCAGGTATTACTGCTGGTGGAAGAGCTAACAACGACTCATCAAACTACTATTTCTTCTTCAACCCAGAGATTGACTTCTTATACGATTTCTCAACCACCACATCAGGAGGTTGGAATGCAAGGTATATTGATACACTTTATAAAGCACCATTACAATATGCTACCCTTAACTCTACCACCGGATTTAATTCTGACGGAAGTGGTACTGTAGCAATCGGACACCGTATACAAGCAAGCAGAACAACTGACGGAAGCAAAATTTTTGTTAACTGGTTAGATGACGTTATTACTGCTGCATCTACCGACAGTTTACAATTTCCTGATATGTTTGGCCAGGGTTTTGATGTTACAAATTCATACATAACACCAAACAAACAATTCACTCAAAGTGGCGACAGGTATTTCACCTGCGTTTCTGATAAGCCTATTGTTTCTGGTACTTCTGGTCACTATACTTATAAAATTCCGGTTGTAAGGGTTGAACCACCTACACTAGCAAACGATGGTTTAAACCCAGTGTATTTCTTGTATGATACAACTGCTGTTTTTTATGATAATGATTTCTCTGTGGATGGTATTGCGCAAATCAATGCTCCTCAGTTCTCAATTTCAGCTAACTATCCTAACCCATATAAGGGAATTACCAGGTTTGATGTAAACATGGTTAAGGAAGGTGTTGTAAACGTAAATGTTTATAATATGGTTGGACAAAAGATGATGACCCTGAGCCCTGAAAAGCTTGGCGTTGGTTCTCATACAATTTCTATTAATGCTAATGGTTTCTCGGCAGGAGTTTACTTCTACCAGGTAACTGTTGATGGAACCAGCTTAACCCAGAAAATGATCATTGAGTAAGCTATAATTTACCGTTAAATAAAAAACCCCGCAATTGCGGGGTTTTTTATTTGTATTACTTCAAGTTATTTCAATAGCAGCATTTCCTCAATGCTCTTTTTATACTCCTTTTTAAGCTGACCGATTATTTCTTCACAACTCAGTATATCATCTATCAGTTCAACCGATTTGCCAGCACACCACAACCGTTTATAGTTATTCGGAAGTACGGAATCCTCAAGTCTTTTCATTCCTCTCACCTGCACAAGCATTTTAAACCATTTCCGCGTGCGCTTATTGTTGCTCATAAATTTCTCAAACCACGATTGGGCATAGCCCATCTTTCTTGCCTCAGCAGTATCAATTATTGTACATGGCGTACCTGAAAGCTTAGTAGTCATTACAATATCATCCATACTTGCATTTACAACAGCGTCCTTATACGCATCATTAACTATACATTCTTTACTGGCAATAAACCGTGTACCTATTGAAGCCCCGTCAGCGCCCAAAGCACGTACGGAAAGCAATCCACTACCCGTGGCTATACCACCTGCCGCAATAACGGGCTTATCAGGAAAGTGTTTCTTCAACGTTGGTACAAGCACCTGTAATGGGTTTGGCCCCGCGTGACCGCCTGCACCTTGCCCCACAGCAATAAAGCCATCACAGCCATTGTCGTAACACTTTTGGGCATGGGCAATATTAGTCACATCGCAAAATACCTTGGCACCATAACTTTTTGCGGCGGCAATAACTTCTTTCGGACTACCCAACGATGTAATAAAAAAAGGTACCTTTTTATCGGCACATATCTTCAAGTGCTTCAGGTACAGCGGATTGGTCTTCTGGGTTATAAGATTAACGCCATAACTTCCCTTAGGATACATGGCATGTGCTTTATTTAACTCATCAAGCAGTGCATCCAGTTCACCTTCTTTCCTGAAATTCAGCGAAGGGAATGTTGCCATTACACCACCACTCATACCCGCCACCAGCATTTCCTTATTACTTACCAGGAACATTGGGGCCATTATAACCGGAAATTCTATTCCAAGCAATTTAGTTAATGAGTTACCATTTTCCATATAGGCATTTTAATAATTCAAATATACATAACTTTACTATGCATGCATAATAAATTAATTGTAGATTTGCATACATATGAGCAAGAAATATACTGAAACTATAGACTCAAAATTAAAAACAGCATGGCAGACTGTCAGCCGCATGTATAATGCCGAGGCAATAAAACATGGCGGAACCATTGCCATGGCGCATTTTTTACTGAACATAAACAGCCAGGAAGGTTCTTATGCCTCAGATATTGCCCCAAGACTAGGGACCGAAGGCACCTCCCTTTCTCGTATCATAGAGTCGCTTGAAAAGAAAAAAATGATAGTACGCATACCCGATAAAACAGACGGAAGGCGTATGAAAATAGTACTGACCGACAAAGGGAAAAAGCAAAAAGAACATGCAAAGGAAATTGTAAGAGACTTTAATAAGCTTATTGAACGTAAAATAGGTAAGAAAAAGGTGGATGAATTCTTTAAAATTATTGATAAGATAACCGGGCTTGCTGAAGAGCAAAACAAATTTTTAAACCATGAGTAAATTAAGTACACTGGCAAAAAAGGCCCAAACATCCTCTTTCTCCTTATGGCTACTGAACACGGTATTACTACGAACGGTACCATTCAATAAGCCTCATGGGCTCAAGATCACTGCCCTTACTGATGATGAAATAACTATAACCGCCTTTAACAAAAAATCGAACCAAAATCATATAAAAGGAATACACGCCTGCTTACTTGCCACCTTATGCGAATATGTTTCAGGCCTGAGCCTTACTATGCATTTACCCGATAATGAATACCGCATTATTCTTAAAACTATTCATATGACCTATCATTACCAGGCTAAAATGGATGTGGCAGTAAAATTTAAGCTATCGGCAGCAGAAGTGGAAAAAACAATTTTAACTCCATTAAAGACCGAAGATGCTATTTTCAGGGAATATACTGTTGAAGCATATGATACTACAAATAATCATATCTGCACAGGTTTGATCAACTGGCAGGTAAAAGCCTGGAAGAAAGCTAAAATGAAGGTCAGCTAAATTCAGCTACTTACTTATTATTAGTTTTCCATAACCAATTAATCCGCCATCCTCAGAAATAACTTTACAAAGATATATGCCACCTGGCTGTGCACTAAGATCAACAGCATATTGTAAATGACTACTAGCAGGCTGAGAATAGATTTTTTCACCTAACATATTATACACTTCTATTTTACTATTTACCAATGATAGTTGGCTATTATTTAGCCGAACATAAAACTTACCACCGGAAGGGTTAGGGAAAATATTTATTGACTCTTGTTCCTCAGCCAATTGTTTAACGGCGGTTATGTTATTTGTGAAACTAAAAACAACACCATAATCTTTTGAACCACCTTTATATGTCATTCCATATAAGGTATTGCCTGAAAGGGTTAATGAGCCATATGGCCATTGACCATTTGAATTATTAAAATCAAGTAAGTCAGTATATGGACTACCACTAGTATCTATAGAGAAAAGACAACCTATATTGCTACTTCCACCGGTAGGGGTCAGGCCATACAATAAATTCCCCGACAGAACTAATGTGCCTTCAGGGTTTTTACCATTTACACTATTAAAATCAAGAAGGTCTTTATATGCCATTCCATTCGTATCTATCGAGAAGATACACCCTGAATCCTTTGCTCCGCCAAGCTCAGTCATTCCATAAAACTTGTGCCCTGAAAGCGTAAGTGACCCGAACGGGTTTTTTCCGCTTGTATTAAAATCGAGCATGTCTTTAAATGCGGACCCATTTGTATCTATTGAAAATATACATCCATAATTATATAATGCTCCGCGCGGTATCATGCCATACAACTTCTTATTTGCAACTATTAAATCGCCCTGGGGATTTCTGCCATTGGTATTATTAAAATCAAATAAGTCTTTGTATCCTGTTCCATTAGTATCTAACGAGAATATGCATCCGTAATTATGAGCTCCGCCATAATAGGTCATTCCATATAATATACCATGCAAAAGCAAAAGCGATCCTTGAGGGTAATTCCCATTAGGCCCGCTAAAATCAAGCAGATCTTTATATTTAGTGCCGTTAGTGTCAATTGAAAAAACACATCCGTAGCCATGCGCTCCTCCTGCACTTGTCATACCATAAAGCATTTTTCCTGATCGCGTTAATGAACCAAGCGGGCTGGCACCTAAGGTGTCATTAAAGTCATGTATATCTTTATATCCGGTTCCATCGGTATGCACTGAAAATATATTTCCATAGCTACTTCCGGCAAGTCCATTGGTCATACCATAAAGCACATTCCCTGAAAGAATTACTGTGCCATAAGGGTATAAACCATTTGTAATATTAAAATTAAGTATATCGGTATATTGTGCATTAGAGGTTTGTATACCTACGAAGAACAAAATTGTTGCTAAAAAAGTAATCCTTCTTGTCATTTACGTTTGCTTTTAATTTTTATAGTGAACCTATTACCTCATCATCCTATCTGCCAATAAATAATTTTTTATTGTAATTAACCTTATCACTCTTAATATTTAAAATATAAACACCCGAACTAACATTTGGGTAAAGTTTGAAAGTATTATTTCCTATTAAAACAGGTCTATATTCATTAATTATCTGTTGCCCTAATACATTATACAGTGTAATTATATAATTATCATTAATAGTTGAATTAGCGTTTATGTTAATTACCCCATTAGCATTATATGCATTAATTGTGTTGGGGTTATTTCCACACTCAGTAAACGGTATAATGTCTTTTATTGTTGTGTTCCCATCAAAGTCGGTTTGCGATATACGGTAATACGAAGTACCTGGCAATGGACTATAATCAATACATGAATAATAGTTTGGCGTACTGCTGGTTCCTGCACCTTTTACTTTAGCAACGGTCTGAAAATTTACTCCATCACTGCTCCTGTCAATAGTATAAAAATCGTTGCTTGTTTCTGTTGCTGAAACCCATTTAAGTAATACTTTACCACTATCACAATCAGCATTGAATGATACCAGTTGTATGGGTAAAGGTGCATTATGATCAGATAATGTCCATGAACGGAAAAAATTCGAAGTACCTATCTGAGTATTTGTTGTTACCTGCCCGGTACCGGCACCAAATGCAGTATTATCAAAACCGGTTGGGCCCATCCAGTCGCCCCAGGTTTTTAACGCGCCATTATTAAAACGTTGTGCTATTAATGTTCCATCCAATCCTGCAACATTAGATCCTGCAACTTCAGTTCCCCCGCCGCCATTGACGTAACTAAATGAAATGATTGGATTAGGCACTGTAGTATAAGGTGTACCACTTGCGCTTTTTGTCGGGTCAATTATCCAAAACCTATCAACAACATAATAGGAATCATCGGTGGCAGTAGGCGACGAGGTTGAGGTTGCAGGGTACATATTGGTAACATCAGATGGTACATAACATAAATTATCAGATATGTTGCCACCACCACCTGTACAACCATGGGCAACGGCATTAGTACCGTGATACGTAGAAAACAACACAGATCCATTAGCCACACCTGGTCCGCCGGTATTATTAAAAGTCAACGGAATATAGTTTGTATTAGAATATTGAAAAGGTATGGTATATGTACTTGCATTTGTACCAATATCCCACCATATCATATTAAATTCAGCTTCTGAAATTATGCCTCCGGCAGTGCGTGTAATTGCATTACTTGCCCCATTATGTATAACTAAATAGGTTGGTATGGCAGCAGTACCATTGGCCATTACTACATAGCCACTGTTAATCATAAGCCGTTCAGCTTGTGAAAACCCAATGACCGGCATTAAGATAAATAGCAATATATATGTTTTGAATTTAAAAGCCATTGCAATTTCTTAAACTAAAATTACTGCCTAACGTACTGTATTAAAATGCGGATCTTCACTACACCAGTTGTACCAGTTGCATCTTCCAATGCAATACCTATTACCATTCCCGATTGAGTTGCTTTCATTCCCTCACCTGCTGTTGAAGAGCTGGTTATCAGATCTCCCTTTTTAATCTGGCCATTTTCAGAATTATATTTTACATATGTTACACCTGACGAAATGAAAGGGTTAGTTCTTATTATAGGGCCATTGGGCACCGAATTGTTTTCATAATAAACACCTATCATAAGTTCATCATATGCTTTATCAGCCTTCTTGGGTTGCGATCTTAGTGTAGCATTTTCAGAAGATATAATAGTGCCATTTGAAAACATATTTTCATCGGTTGACTTTTGTTGCGCATTGCCAGTGCAACAAAAATTCGCAATCAATATAATTGAGCACAATACAATTTTGCTGATTTTAGTTTTATTATGTTTCATTTTCAGGATATTAAATTGATAGATGAGGATACTTTCTAAGTGGTTGCGAGCGCTCAGTCAAATACAGTTAAAACGCATTGATCGGCCGCACCTGAAGCCGGATTCATACATAAATACCATGGTGAACTTGCCCAAAGAATCACAGGTTGCCATGCCAGTGTAATAGTGTGTGCACCCGGAGCAACTGTAACAGGGAATCCGGTAATAGCAACGGTGCCGGTAGTAACTACTCCACCTGCATTATCATAATCAGTAATCGTACAGCCTGCATATGTAACCGGTGAGCCATCTACAAGTATTTCCACTTCCATAATAGCCTGCCCAAACTGAGCCGCAACTCCAGTTCCTCTATCTAATCTAGCAGTTATAGAAGCAAATACATAAAAAGTATTATGAACTGTAGTCATACTAATTGAAGCGCCCGGAATATTAGAGTAGCTGCCTTGCGTATTATTTAATTGCATTGTACTTACAAAAACACTTTTTGCATTATTACCATAAACCAATATGGAGGAAGGAGCCACCCATGTTCCTTGACCTGATGCATTTGATTGAAGAATATAACCCGATGCCTGACTACCGTTATTAATTGTTATGCCCCCATTAATTGTCAAATAATCCCAAAGAGCAACTTGCCTTGAACCACCGGCAGAATTATTACCCACTATCATCAAAGATTTAAAACCACCATTATCATTGTATATTGCAGCGCCGCCATCACCTGTTCCATATGAGGCCCACCCTGCATAATTTGGTGTTAAGCCGTAATTACCACCAATTGCGCCATTAGCTACAGTAAGCTTATAACCTGGGCCTGTTGAGCCAATACCTACATTACCGCCTTGCGCTATAAACATTCTTGTGTTCCAGCTTATTGGATTTGTTCCTCCACTGGCGTTATTAAAAAACATTTCTCCTGAAACCATTTGTATACCTGTAGCCCATCCACCATAGCCTCCACCATTTACATAATTATATTGGTTAGTTGATGTATTAAACATTGCATTGTCTGTAAGATATGTCACCCATCCATTGTCCATACCTATGCGTCCATAATTTGTCTGGTCTGCAGCATCAGCACGGCAATAACCTATTTCACCACGGCCGAGCGATAGTTCAGCCTGAGGAGCTGTCCACCCAACCCCAACATAGCCTGTACTTCCATTGCCTTGCAGTAAAAGGTTACCGGTGCTTTGAGCATCAATATAAAGAGAATTAGTACCATTAGAGCCCGCTTCAAAAAGATGATCATAACCAATGTTAACACTTTGTGTTAAATTTTGAGGATAGAATGTTGCGATTGCATTTGCAGAATTATCTGACCTTACCACAGTAAGCGGAGAGCCCGGGTTGGCACCTGTACCAATACCCACATAGCCAGTAGAGTTGGCTATTCTCATGTTTTCGGCTGAATTAGTTTTAAAAACCATGTCAGTAGCATCCGTAGTTCCTAAAAAATTTGTTCCCGCCGTAGTTCCGGCATTACCGGTTACTGACCATCCGGCTCCTAATCCTGTACTATTAAGAAATGCGACCCATTTTGTACCATTCCACCACCAGTATCCTGCCCAGCCACTTGTCATAGCTGCATTGGTATTATAAACCAACAGGCTGGTAGGTGGTGTAACACTACCAAAAATGGTTATATCGGTGGTACTTGAAAGTGATACATTGGGAATCATTAATCCCTTACCATTTGGGTTGGTAAATGTGTTCCCGGTATTTAAATCAAGAAGGGCATATGTATTCGGGGCAGTGCCTGTAGAATTTATGCCTATATTTTGTGCATTAGAAATTGTTGGAAAAGAAACAATTAATCCAAATGCAATTTTAACTAGTACTTTATTTTTCATCCAAGGGTAGGTTAAGTGAAAAACTAAACTTTACTATTATATCGCTTATCTCAAATTTACTCTATTTTATACGATTTTGGTGACATTTTAGTTACAATTTCTTAACCCTCAAAAATCTGAATCAATTTAGATAATAACCTGATTTAAAGTTATTTACATGTAACTTATTGATTCCAAATACATTTAAATAGAAAAACAAGTATTTATCAAATTAATCCGTCTTTTATTACCATGAAACTATTCATTGCCAATTATTGTCGTTTTCTTGATCATAAAACCATTACTTTGGCTAATTATCAAACAAAAAAATAAACTCAGAAAAAATGCAGAACTACCAAAATCACCGTAAGCTTAAACCCGAAACCAGATCGCATATGATTTACTATATATGCGTGGTTGGTTTATTTGTTTTTTCAATTATTGATTTATGCCATGCCATATATGCAAGTAGTGGAAGGTTTACGGCTTCACTTTTCGTGCTGACTTCACTATGTCTTTTAACTGCGTATTTCCTGTTTCGCTCATTTGCACTTAAAGCGCAAGACCGCGCAATAAGGGCTGAAGAAAACCTCCGCCATTTTGCTTTAACCGGAAAGCTTTTAGATAAAACCCTTACTATACAACAGATAATTGCATTGCGATTTGCACCTGATGAAGAATTTATTGCGCTTACGGTACGTGCGGTAAAAGAAAACTTAAGTAATGATGCTATAAAAAAAGAGGTAAAGAACTGGAGAGAGGATAACCACCGCGCATAAATAAATGGCAGAAACCTGGTACACTTATATTCTTAAATGTTCTGACGACACTTTTTATGTTGGAACTACAAACAATATTGCTGAAAGGGTTCTGAAACACAATACAGGCAAGGGAGCAAAATACACTCGAGGCAGAGGACCGGTTACCCTGCTCTACAGCCACTCTTTTGAATCACGATCAGAGGCTTGTAAGCGAGAATATGAGTTAAAGAAATGTTCAAGAATAGAGAAACTTGACCTTATCAAATCAAAAGATAATGAACTAGCTAAAAAGAAAAAGCCCCGCTCAAAAGCAGAGCTTTAACTTTTTGCTTCAGCAAAATTACTTTGTAGCAGCAGCTTCTTTCTTAGTTGACTTGCCGCCTTTCTTTCCACCTTTCTTTACAGATTTGGTAGATTTTACTGGTTGTTTACTATCTGTTTTTTGTGCAACATGCTTTTTAACCACTGGGTTAGCAAAAGATACACCGGCAAACAGAACCAAAGCTGAGAGAACTAAACTGATCTTTTTCATGACTTTTAAAATTAAATTGTTATTAGATACTTTATTTGCTATTTGATGATACAAAGATATAACCCGAGAATGAAGGAAAGGTGAAGAAAGCAATAGCTACACTATATTTGGGCTTTATTTATTATATCTATGACTGAAAGCCTTGTAATACCTATTGCAAAAAAATGGTTCGATGCATTTAATGAACATAACCTGGAAAAACTTCTTTCGCTATATGATGATAATGCACAACACTATAGTCCTAAGCTAAAAGTAAGGAACCCTGAAACGAAAGGACTTATTAAAGGCAAGGATGCATTACGTAAATGGTGGCAGGATTCCTTTGACCGTTTACCATCTCTGAAGTATATCCCTCAGCACTTTATAGCAGATGATTCGAACGTATTTATGGAATATGAAAGATATGTTGATGGAGAGGAGGTTCTTTCAGTTGGAGAAGTATTAGAAATAAAAGACGGATTAATTATTGCTTCAAGAGTGTATCACGGTTAGCTCTCCTTTACTCTTTTATGAGTTTTTTAATTACAACCGCTCCGTTGCCTAAAGTTATACGGGCAATATATGTACTGTTAGCCAAATTTCGTAAATCAACTTGTGCAGAAACTGTATTAGGTTTCACAACTATAGTTTTTACAATCTTCCCGGTAACATCAATAATATCAATAGTTCCATTATGATCGGACAGGTTATTAAACGCAACAGTATAAATTCCGCTTGAAGGGTTTGGATAAACTTCAACATTATTATCACTGGTAATATTTGCAAGCCCTGTTACTGAAGTACTATCTGAAAGCACAAAGTGATAAACGCTCATTTTAGGTACTGTATAAACAAAGTGATTACTCTTAATACCCATGCTGCCAATTATATGAATCAGTGTATCAGCCTGGGTAAGGGCATAAATTTCTGCTTTATTGAAATTAGTATTAGCTGTAATATTAAAAGTTGCGTTAAGTGTTGAATCGTAGTCTTTATTCATAACCACAATGTTCATTTTTGTAGTATCTGTACTTTGTAACGCAGAATAAATTGAGGATGTTCTCCAGTTATTGGTTGATGCATACACATGAGTATTTCCAAAACTACTTTTCTTGCCGTCATAGTTTCTGAATATTTTAAAGCCTGAGCCCCAATACTTATTAACGGGACCCCATATTGAACACCAGTAAACACCAAACCTGCCAGAAATACCCAGCATATCTGCCAATGCAATAGCGCCCGATATATGATTCTCTCCGCCAAAACTGTATTCAGTAAAACCAATTTTGGTACCCGGATAATAGAGATTTACACCATGTTGCATTGCCGGTATTAAAGCCACGGGGCTATAATACTGCCCTATCCAACTATTTTCGGTATAGGCAGAATCCCATAATGATCGGGGCGCTTCCATGCGTGCAATTACAACGCCCTTATCGGTGTTATTTGTTGTATCTACCTCATCAAGTACACCTTTGTTATTCATACCCGAGGCTGATGAGTAGTAATGGTAATCATACACATCTAACAATCTATGTCCTATAGAATCTGAAGCATGCTTCATATAATATAGGTATGCATAGGTAAATTTACCATAGGAAGAGAAACTGCTCCAGTCAGGTGCATTCTGGAAAGTGAGGTAAGAATTAAATCCGTAATCGGCCGGACCAAAAACCAGGGCCGCTGAATCCATTATTTTAATAGTTAAGGCTAAGGCTGTTGACTTCTTGATAGCCTCTGCAATAGTTGGTTGTGCTCCATGCATTAAGGGGTCTGAACTGTTCCATATCGACCATTCATTATCCATTTCATAATTCTTAATTCCATTTGCCGAAGATGATTTACCAAACTGAGTGATCAAGTTATTCATGCACTCATCCACATAAATATAGTTGTCGGCAGTATCTGGCTTAAAAGAAAAAGCCGACCCCTTACGGTTAACCACTTGCCTCCATCGCGCCGATGGTGCAGCCTGGGCATTGGTAACTACTCCATTACCATCTCGCGACACATAGCCGGACAAAGGCAAGGTTATGAGCGAACTGCAATTCATATTAAGTGAAGTATCGTGAAAAGAAGAAAGCACAATATTAGGGGTTAAGTATTGCGCCGCAGGAAGCCCAGCATTCCAGGGCAGATAATTGTCATTGTCATTTATGTAATCATTACCCCCGTTCGAAAAATTATTTTCCCAGTTGTATGAGGTCAACCTGTTTCCACCCAAGCGCCGGCCTGTAATATTTTCTGCACGGTCGTCGCTCTGACCATTAGTACCATATATTAATGGGCTTATAGATTGCCTTTCTTTATTGGTATTAATAGTGAATATTGTCGAAAGCTGTGCATACAGCATTAAAGGAAAACTCAATACAAAAAAGAGAACACAACTTCTTTTCATTTCACAAAAAAATTATTGAGTTTTCACAATCTTCCTTAGCGTATAAATATTACCATCGCTATTTTGTATCCTTACCAGGTAAATACCATTTGCCCTATCCGATATATCACAATTCATTTTGGTTTCGTCAGCTATTTTAGTGCAGATCCTTTGTCCAATATAGTCATATATTTCCACTATCTGTCCTTTTATTAAGCCGTCTATGTTAAAATGGCCGGTGTTTGGATCCGGGTAAATGTTTATTGCAGATGGGCTATTCACATTATTAATACCAGTGAATAGTTTTATTGTTACACACGTATTATATGTACAGTTATTATTATCGGTAATGGTGCAACAATATGTTCCTGAGCATTGCCCCTTAATAGTATCAGAAATTTGTCCCCCGGTTGCCCACAAATAGGTATAAGGTGGTGTGCCGCCACTTGCCGTTACAGCAGCAATTCCGTTACAACTTCCACCATCCGCCACCGAATCGTGTTTTACGCTAATTGGGGCTGATGGCTGGGTAATAGTTGCAGGAATAGAAGCACTGCAACTGTGATTATCGGTAACGGTAACCGTATATGTGCCAGCAGTCAATCCGCTTGCTGACGAAGATGTTCCACCGGCAGTTGCCCAACTGTAAGCATAAGGACTTACACCGCCATAAACGGTAACTGAAGCTGTTCCATTGTTATCGCCATAACAACTAAGAGTTGAGCCTGTAACTTGTAACGGCAGAGTCATTGTATTATCCCACAGAGACCATGAACGATAGAAATTGGCAGGTGTTACGGTACCGGTTTGCACGGTACCCACATTACCAACAATAGCATCGGTACATCCTTCAGCAAACCAATCAGTCCATGTTTTGGTGGTAGAGTTAAACCGCTGCGCCATTAATCTGCTTTCAGTAAGTATATTGGGTGATGCAACTTCGGAATTAGCTGTACCACTTATGTATGAAAAAGTAATATTCCCTAGTGTTGGTTTGACCGAGTAACCCGTATTGGCATCTATTACATAAAACCTGTCGGCTATGTTATACGAGTCATCACTATTCGAAGGATTACCCGGCAAAATAAATGGAGTAAGGTTATTTACATCGGATGGTTTATTACCTGAATTTAAAGCTGTTGAATGGTAGGTAGAAAATTTAATATTACCTGAGCCAGTTCCGCCAGTACTGATATTTAGTGTAACCGGCAAATATTGCACAGTAGAGTATCCGAAGGGCACCACAAAAGTACCTGTTGAAGTTCCGATATTCCATTGTACTACATTAAATTCATTTTCTGAAACTATCCATCCGGTACCTGTTCTGGTAATAGCAGAAGGGCCAGAATTGGTAAGCACCAGGGTTGTTGGGTTGGTTGAATTGCCGCCATTGAGCACCACATAGTAATTATTGGTCATTACTAACTGTGCAGAGGTTATAAAAGGCAAAAACCAAATTATAAGGCCTATATATTTTTTCACGTTATTTCTATTTTAAGGTTGTAAATAATCTAATTGATTGAATTAAAAATTATTTCTTAACCTGTACAGTAGTAGTTGGTTTCACCTCCAATTTTCCTGTTTGGCCATTCTCATCTTTAGGCGCAATTACAGCAGCAGATTCAAACCTCAAATCCTGGGTATGGTTAACCGTTCCGTTATCTTCCGCATTTTTTACATTGCATACAATGTGCCATTCAAATGGCGTGTTGGAATTACCACCACCCAGTTCTACCACATCAAAACCAGAAGCTGTTTTGTTTTTTACTACAACTCCTTTACAATCCTCATTATCTTCAAGCTGAATAAATACACGTAAAGGGTGCTTGCTGCTGATAGCCACATTTTTTGCGTAAATAGAATCGAGTGATATGTGTACCTTACCATTTACCAATTGTCCTTGTCCGTAATCTTCATAATAGAATTCAGGTGTTTCCGGGCAATGCATTAAAACCTTTTTACCTTTCAGGTCTATAGCAGCACAGGTTACAGAACCTCCTACAATATTAGAATAAACTTTATAGTGCGTTCCACTATTGTTCCATGCGTTTAATTGTACATAATCTCCCGAATGCGCGTCGGTAGCATTAATTGCAGCAACTCCATTTGTAGAATTATTGAATTGTGTCGCAGTAAGACCATATGTAAATCCTTGTGCATAAACACCTGTACCATTTGCAGAAACACCTTCAACTCCATATTGGGCATCACCCTGTCCAAAAACACCGGTACCGCTTGTAGAGGTTCCTTGTACACCATAATAACTGTTACTGCTACCTGAAACACCAATAGCACCATTTGAAACTCCACTTACCCCATTACCATTTTTCGAACCTCCATAAACACCCGGATACGGAGTCGTATTATTGGTTGAATAACCATATACCCCATACGTAAGCCCTATAGATGAATCGCCAGTCAGGTTGTTTGAATTACTATAAACCCCAACTCCTCCATTTGCAGTAAAGCTTCCTCCAATTTTACCCATACCTATAACACCAGTACCAGAGTTGGATGTTCCATATACACCAAAAGAACCGGCGTTATCGCATTCTCCATATACACCACCAGTGATCCCTGAGCCATTTGTAGAATATCCATAAAGACCGTTGCCACCTGTAGAATAACCTTCTACCCCTGTACCTTTCGATTTACCATAAACAGCAGGATATAATCCACCGGAGTTTGTCGATACGGCATAAACACCATAGGTATTACCAATAGAAGAGTCACCTGAGCATAGTGATGAAGTACTATAAACACCAAGTCCGCCTGACCCCTGGAAATATCCTCCGTATTTACCAGCACCAACAACACCCGACCCTCCGGAAGAAAACCCTTGTACCCCGAAAGAATTGTCATCTTGTCCATACACGCCGCCGCCTTGGAAGCCAAAGAACGGAGGCCCTGTTGGGGCACTAGAATATCCATAGATACCGCTACTGCTGGTTGAAACACCTTTCACACCATAACCTGCGGCATCTTTTCCGTAAACGCCCGCGTACTTTCCGTTTAGATCGGTAGAAAAACCATAAACGCCATATGTAGTGCTTATGCAGGAATCGGCAATTGCAGTTCCCGAATTACAATACATAGCTGTTCCGGCATTATAAACTGCGAGCATTGCATTAGGCATAGCAGGGTTATTAATTCCCACTGTAGAACCATTATCCTGAATCATACCGGTGCCCAAAGCATTGCCATTTGGGGTCCACCTGGTTACGTAATTATTTATACCCGAACCAAATGTGGGTGCTGCCATACCTATCCATGCTGAACCATTCCAATAATAATAACCCGGAACCACATTATTAGGCGAACTGCCTGCAGTGGCAGTATTATATATTATAAGGCCTGTAGCAGGGCTTGAAACAGGCGCTGCAGAATTAGTGGCCGTAAGTGCCACTGAATTGGGTAAGAAACCCTTATTTACCCCGGTGTTGCCCGATCTTAAGTCGAGTACTGCTGATGCATCTGGGTTTGTTGCAGTATTATTAATAGCCACTTGCGCATTTAACGCGGTTATAGCAAAACTGAAAAATACAATTGCAAAAAGGGAATTCCTGGTGTTCATGATTTTGGGTTTAAATGGTGAATTAAAATGTAAATGTATAAAAAACATACCTACTCCATTTTATTTAAATTCAGTAGTATATACATATGCCTATTGAGAATTTCATGCGCGAAAAAGCAGTATTAATTTCAGATAGAAAAACTATGAGTTTCTTCTGTCACTTTATCAATAAATCTTAATTTAAAAAAAATGCGTTAAGTTGATTTTTAACTAAACCGTTTAAGCGATTATACCTGATAAATACTGAAACTGTTTAACCCAATCATCGTATATAGATTCACATAAGACCTTTTGTTGAAATGTCTTTGAACATTTATCACACATTAAATAAGATAATCCTTCGTGTTTTGCAATTAAAGTGTAGCTTTGTAAGCATATAAGCTTGATGCTGAGCAGGTAGCATTATTTTCAAAATATTGAACCATGAATACAGGTAGTTTCAGAAAATCGAGATTGTTAATAATGCTGGCATGTATGCCTGTCTTTTTCCAATCATGCATAAAGAACAATCCGGCATTTGATTTAAATAAGCTTGAAAAGCCTACCTGGAACCCCACATTGGCTGTTCCTTTAGTATATTCCTCACTTACTATTCAAAACTTGCTACTCAAGAATAATAATGGATTAATAGTAGTAGATGACAGCAACTTTTGTACCTTAATTTATAAAAGCACACTGGTATCTTTAAAGGCCGACAGCTTAATTAAACTCCCTAATCAAGCATTTCCAAGATATGCTGCCGGGCTTACAGCAGCGGAAATTAACACGCTAAGTTCAACCGGATCAGTAAATGCCGCTTATACTCAAACCGTAAACTTTAATTCAGGGACGAACAACCCTTTAATTGATTCATTGACTTTGAATTCAGGAACCCTGAACATAATACTGAATTCAGCTTTTCAATGCAATGGAAAAATAACTGTTACCATTCCTTCAGCCAAACAGAATGGTGTTCCGTTTTCACAGATACTACCATTTACATATACGGGTGTTCCAATTGTAATAAATGCCAATTATAATTTAGGTGGATACGATATTGATATGACTTTAGGCGGAACCACATCGAACCAGTTTAAAGTGAATTACAGTGTTTCTCTTACAAGTGCAGGTGCAACCCCGGTAACAACCGATTCTATGTCAATTACCGGCTCCTTCAGTAATCTATTATTCAATAAAATATTTGGAGATGTAGGGCAATTGACATTATTTCCGCCTGCCAATAAAGATACTATAGCAATAACCATTTTCCAAAACTCTATAGGAAGCGGATCATTCACTTTGGCAAATCCATCGTTGAAAATGAAATTTTCTAATTCTTATGGTGTACCTATTGGTGCCAGCCTTCCTTTGCTTGAAGGGTTTACCCCACCCGGAAGTAGTTACCAACTTACCGGTGTACCGAACCCATTACCTATTGCAAGCCCAAATTTTGCGCAAATAGGCCAGGTGCTTACCGATTCATTTACTCTGAATAAATCGAATAGCAATATTGTAACGGTAGTCAATAACAACCCTAAGAATTTCATTTATACTGCAATCGGAACTTCTAATCCTGCAGGGCCTACCCACAAAAATTTTATTATTGATACCAGCGTTTGCAAAGTTTACCTGGAAGCTGATCTGCCACTTTACGGAACTGCGAACAACTTTGTGCTTATGGATACTGTGGCATTCAGCCCGGGTTCTTTTGTAACCAATAATATTCAATCAGCCACTTTCAGAATATATTCCTCAAACGGAATGCCTATTGACGTAAATATGCAAATATACTTTACCGACAGCCTTTATAAAAAACTTGACTCCCTGATAATCCCTAATCAATTAATTTTAAAATCAGGAGTGCTGAATGCCGCAGGTATGGTAATTGCTCCGACACAAAACACCTATGATGCACTTGTTAGTAAAGCAAGGTTAGCGAACCTGAAAAATGCGAAATATCTGGTAATTAAAAATGTGGAAAGCACTACCAATGGCGGAAATACAAATGTTAAAATATATTCTAACTATAGGGTAGATATTAAAATTGGCATGAAAGTTAACGCATCCATTTAACACAAATAACGAAATAATTCAATAATGCTCAAGCCATCTTTTGTGAAAAAAATAATTTGTTCATCGGCTGTTTTACTTTCACTTTTTATTCATCATACATTAAACGCACAGCAAGATTATATGCTGTATAACATGCAGGCTGTTCCGCAGCGCATGTATGCTAACCCATCTTTCAGGCCTACTGACACTACTATATTTATTGGTCTTCCTGTATTGTCTTCAGAATATTTCAGCTTTGGGAACAGCGGCTTTAAATATTCTGACCTGATAAGGCCCGATGGTGATTCACTTAAAGCCGATGTAGCAAATATGATAAGCAAACTGGCAAAGGAAAACTATCTTTCACTATCTTATCATATGGACCTGCTTTCATTTGGTTTTGGGTTAAAGAACAACTATTTCAGTTTTAATGCTACAGAAAGAGTTGATATCCGTTTTGGTTATTCTAAAGATTTCTTCAATTTTCTTTGGTTAGGCAATGGCGACCCGTCTACTATTGGCCAGCCTGTAAACCTGGCCCCAAGCCTTAATATTATACATTACCGCGAATATGGTTTTGGATGGTCGCGTCACATAAATGATAAACTTACTGTAGGAGCTAAATTAAAATACTTGTACGGTGAAGAAAATGTTTCCACCGAAAATACAAGTGCATCACTTACCACTGACCCTAACGATTTTGCATTAACAGGCCAGGCGAATATTGATGTAAATACCTCGGGAGTAACAAATAATGCATTTAATAACTTTAACGTAATGAATTATCTCTTCAAAAAGAAGAATGGTGGGGCCGCAATTGATCTTGGCGCTACTTATAAATACACGGATAACATTACATTTTCTGGCAGCCTAACCGATCTTGGGTTCATCACCTGGAATACGGATGTAACCAATTACGAAAGCCATAATGCTAATGCTTCATTTACATATAATGGTATTGATCTTGATCAATTTATAAATAACAAGTCATTGAACTTTGGAACAGTAATGACAAATACACTTGATTCAGCTAAAAAGATTTTTAAGATAGATACACTTCACCATAGTTACACTACAATGCTGACTGCACAAATGTACCTGGGTGCAAATTATATGTTCCCATGGAAAGGCAATGCAGGTATTTTACTTCATGGCGAAATATATGACCAGGCATTACATCCGTCAGTAACTCTTTCATATAATCAAACTGTAGGAAGATGGCTAACTGCATCTCTTGGCTATTCAATTTATAACCGTAGTTACAATAATATAGGCTTTGGCATGGCCCATAACCTGGGGCCTGTCCAGCTTTATTTTATAAGTGATAATGTGTTAGGATTCTTCATGCCGCAAAACGCGCAAAACATTATGTTCCACTTTGGATTAAACATTTCATTTGTGCATAAAAGGCCTGCACAAAAGAAAGCCCAGCTCTGATTTTCACCCATCACCATTACTGAATTTAGCTGACAGATCTACGCAAGTAATTTGCCATGTTGTCGTCTATATTAGAATAACTATTTAAAATAAACCCAATCATGAAAATTTTAAAATCCGTAACATGTGCAGCCGCCATGGCTTTAATTGCACTAAACGTCTCAGCACAAGAACGTGGTAATATGGACCCACAACAGATGGCCCAAAAACAAACCTCTCAAATAAAAGAATCGGTAACAGGCATTAGCCCTGACCAGGAAAGCAAAATACTGGCCGTTGAGCAAGATTATGCTAAAAGCATGCAAGATGCACGATCGAGCAGCAATGGCGACCGAGATGCTATGCGTAGTAAGATGAAGCCATTACGTGAAAACCGCGACGAAAAGATAAAGGCAATTTTAACAGCTGACCAATATACCCAGTACCAGAAAATGGAAGAATCTCATCAGCGTAATAATGACAGACGCGGTGGAAATCAGTAATAAGACATTATAAAAAAAATAAAAAGCCCCGCAACTTGCGGGGCTTTTATTTACATATAAATCAATTCTTATCTGTGGTCATTATTATGAATTCTGTTATCCTGGTGATCATCTCTTCCTTGTAATGCATTGTCATGCCTGTGATCAGCATCGCGCTGAGGCACTTCGTTTTGCTGTACATACCTGTTAGGTGCATCATGATGATCGTCGTGGTGCCCGTCATCACGGTGTCCATCGTCGTGATGCTCATCATGGTGCCCGTCATCGTGTCTTCCGTAATCAGGGCGATACATACCTACTTCGTTATTATTGTATACATGATGAGGATCTGAATTATAGGTTATTACAACAGGTTGAATTGCACCATGATGATACCTTTCTACTTCATACCTGTCGGGCCCTGCAAAATAATTATACCTGCGGCCGCCATCATAATTCATGCGCATAATTATAGCGGTATGCATAAGGAATATATCATTATTGGTACGCGACAGGTAATACCTGGAAACATAAGGGTCGCATATATACTGGTTAGGAACAAAGCACCAATGGTCGGCCGGAATGCCATACCCAGTATTCATTCCCATACCTAAATCAACTCCATATGGTAAAGGTGCCCAACCATAATACTGGTCAGAATTTCTCCATACGACCCATGCAGGGCCCCATTGCAGATCTGGTATCCAAAACCATCCGTAGTTGTAATCATAATTCCAACGCCCGTAATGGAATGCTGCCCAACCCCATGGATAGTCAGATACCCATGTCCAGCCAAATTGTTCGGTATAAGCCCAATGCCCGGCTGTAGAATATGGAATGAAGCCCGGCCCGGCATTCGGTATAAAAACATATCCATAATTAGGGAAGTTTACCCATTGTCCGTAAGGAGCCAGCTGGTCGTAAAAAGTTTGTAACGATGCTACAGGCTGATCTTGTGCCACTGCGCTCTTAGGAGTAAAACTACTAAAGGCTATTGCGGTGGCTATTATAAGTGATTTGAATATAGTTTTCATGCTTTTGTATTTTAATTATTGGGGATATACCAAATTACTTTACCTTGATTATTTCAACATTATATATTAAAGGAGTGTATGGAAGTATGAGATGACTTTGTTTTTGTTCTCCATAAGCAAGTGCCGAAGGAATTAAAGCACTTACGCTTCCGCCCTCTTCCAGGTTTGTAATAATGTCATCAAATCCCTTTATAAAATAATCTTTCCCGTAAACGAGAGTAAAGCTTGTTCTTCCCGGGCCGTGGTCAGAAGTTTCAGCTACAGTGCCATCCAAAAGCATTCCGGTATATTTTACTTCTACCGAATCACCATTCTTAATTGGCCTCCCTTTCCCTTTTACTCTTTTAAGTATGTATATACCGTCACTCTCCGGCTTCACTTTCACATTATTATCGGCCAGGTATTTTTCTATATCGGTTTTTTCATCCGCCTTACGTTTTTCGGCCATCTCCTGGCGCTCTTTCATTTTCTTATCGATCTCATCAGCCATTTGTTGTGGGGTTTCAAAACTTACAAGCTTTATATAGAAGGTAACCATTGAGCCGGGTTTAATGAATGGAGGTAGTTCCTTCGTCTGAAAGGTTTTAAGATAAAGTGAATCGGCACTTACTTTAAAACTGGCACTATCGCCAACCGACATCATTACAACTCCATCAGGAAGACATCCTTTAAAACTATGTTTCAAATGAAGCTTCATGGTTAATGATGAATCCTCCATCTTCCGTTTATGGTGTGCATCATAAATTACCGAGTCATTAGCATTTTTAAGTATCAGCATAACCTCTGCATAATCTCCTATGCTTGGCTTCGTACCTTTATCGTCGTGTTTAAAAAACTGGTATTGAATACCAGTACTCGGGTCGGTTTCAAAACCATTGCCTGAAGGGTTTTTACAAGCTGTAAAAACCGAAAAGATTGCAAATGCCGCAATACCTAGTTTAGGGGTAACTTTCATGTTTAGTTTTTAGTTAGATTGAATATTTATTAAATGGTTTAGCAGGAGGCCTAAATCATTAATCAAAAGTAAAAAATGTACTGAATACCAATATGATTATTATGTTGTATTATGCATAAGTCTCCGACAACACCTTCAATGCATTGACACACAACATTTTACATTGAATACAACCTATTGCTTTATCAGTTTACTAAAGTATTTACCATTTATACCTATACAATAAATACCCGGTGCTAAAGTGCCGACATTAATATTGGAGATATTATTCTGCGCCATTGTTGTTATTACAATTTTCCCATAAATATCAATTATGCTTATTAAATAACAATTGCCTGCATCGGGTATTTCAATTGTCACTTTATCTGTCGCCGGATCAGGATATACTTTTAAATTTCCAATATCACTTACATTCTCTAATCCATTTGGCCCCTGGTATTCATCTGCACCTATATCAATTCTGCTACCAACAATCCGCGGATTTCCATCAAAATCGCGTTCGCTTGTATCGACCGGGAAAGTGGGCATACCTTCATTAATACATGTAGATGATGCCAGTAAGTGAAGATTCAAAGCAGAAAGAGTGATATTGGTAAGTGATGGGTTTGTAAAAATTGAATGCGCATCAAAGCCGCTACTATTTTTATAACTGGCGAAACCTGTGTAGGCAAAAGTTCCATACCCGAACGTTGCATTGATCGAATCGCTGCCAATAGAATAATACTTATTATAATCGAATTTGAAATTCTTTGAGTTTCCTGAATTCCAACCTGAAGAAAGTATGGCATCACTAGTACTATAAAATATATTATTCAGGAAGGAACAATTCTCACTATAACTCAATGATACCTCACCATTACCGGTAGCCAGCGTATCGTTATTGAAAAAGGTATTGTTTGATATGGCTGAATTAATAACTCTGCCTGTATTGACAGGCCCATTGTAACCACCCACCTGCATTCCGCCACCATTACGGTAGAGGTTATTATCTCTCACCTTAATGTTTGAAGTTGTATCACCGGGCTGTTCACACCCTATTTCAATACCCCAATCGTTATTATAACTTTCATTTTGTTCAACTATTACATTCTCTCCTCCATCCACATATATTCCGGCTGCAGATGCATCATATATTGAATGGCATTTCCACACTTTATTCCCTTTCACAATTCCATTGCGGGCATGGTCAAGCGCTTTATTAGAACAGGTGCCATAATTACCTGCTATATCAATACCTATGTTCTGGTTATTATGTACCAAGTTGTTCGAAATATTAAAGGTATCCACATTCCCGTCCAGTGTACATGTTTCACTAAAGCCTGTAGCATTATCGTAAAAATTGTTACCCGTTATTGTTATATCTGAAAAGGGAATGATCGAGTCGCCATACACTATAAGTGTTTGCGCATTTTCATTTGAATTAGGAACAGCTGCAAAAGAAGAATTCCAGTAAATATGATGAAAGGTATTATTGGTAATTTGAATATGGCTCGATTTACCATCCATATATAAGCCAATACTATTATTACCCACTCAATTATAAAACTCAAGCCCGTTTATCTTTATATAGCTTTGGTTTGAAAGAGTAAATAATGTAATACTGTCTGCATTCCCATTCAATACCACCTTTCCTCCACTATAATTAGTAAGTGTTATATACCCGCTAATTGCAGAACCTGAAACGGGCATATTGACCTGTTCATAATAGGTTCCGGCCATAATCTGTATTGTGTTACCCGGTGAAGCATTATTACAGGCATGCTGAATTGTTTTCCAGGGCGTGCCGATACTCTGTGCCTGAGTTTTGGTATAACTGTCGTTGCCTGAATTTGAAACATAAACCGTCTGGCCATACACAGGTAAATTAATACCCAAAAGAAATACCATGAACATTTTAAAGGCCGTTATTTTCCTGAACAGAAGACATCTTTTCATTTGCAGATCGTTTTTGATTACTTACCTGTTAGCATGAGTGTATCCTAACAAAAGTAATTATTTAAATTCTCATTTCACTACCAGATCCGATCCATCTAATGTTATTAACAAGGCTACTTGCAAAAATTTACAAGTCTCGCAAAGTATTGAGTAACAAATAAATGATACTTTTACATAATTCATATTAATACCCGGCCATAAAAAAATGAAAATTGCATTACTGTTTTTCTGCACCTTCATTGTTTCAATAACAAGTTTCGCCCAGAAAGATAGTGCAGGCTTAAAGCAGCTTCCGTTTACAAGTTTTAATAACCCGAATCGTTCAGTACATGTAAAGGAAGGGCGTACCCTTACCCTACACCTTTTTACCGATAGTGCAGGCTCACATACCTATAACGGACAAATATTTGTTGGGGACCCTAATTCTTTACTAATGGTTGGCGGGTTAGAGCATTACCAGGGTTATTCAGATGCCGGATTTACTTATGAGGAACGTATTACAACATACACAAGTGATGAGATCACTGTAATTCCTCATAAAGAAATAAAGTATGTATCGCTTCAGCCCAGGTTTAAACCAGTTTTCAGTACACTTGTTATAGCTTCACTTGCAACAGTATGTATTATTACACCGGTGGCTATTAGCGGGTATACCAGCGACAACTTCCCAGCTGAAAGGATAGTTGAGGTGGCTGCCGCATCACTTGTTGTAAATGTTGTGCTCTACAAAATATTCCGTGTGAGAAAATTCAAGATAAAAGGGAACCAAAACACTCACATTTATACAGATTAGGCAAACAGCCAATTCTTATATAACAATTTCATTTCTATTCAATAATTGACAGATTGTAATACATTTGTAGCAGCTAATCTTTGCCTGTCAATGGGTCTCAAACGAATTATATTACTGCTTGGCATTTTCTTTTCATTAACAGCGTTTGCTGAAAAGCCAACATGGTCAATTGAAGTAAAAGGAACAGTCACTGAAAATGGCCAGCCTTTGCAGGGTGCAGTAATTTCATTATTCTCTGACAGTACTTTATTGCAAAAGGCAACTTCACCTGATGGCGATTTTATTTTTGTCCTCCATGCCGATACCGAATACATGTTCACTTTTTCAAAACCCGGCTATATTTCAAAGTGTATAACCTTCTCTACTAAAAATGTACCCCTTGCCCGTGGCAAACAAGGCTTTTCGGCTTATGATATTGAGGTAAGTATTTTTAAAAAAATAGATGGTGTTGATATCAGCCAGCTTTTACAAGCTCCATTGGCCATGATACGATACAACGCCGATCTTAATGAAGGTGATTTTATGTACGATGAAAAATATGCGAAAAGCATAAAACCATTTTTAGCCGTGCTCGACTTTGAAATAAAACAGGAAATGAAGCGGGTTGAAGAAGAAAAAAAAGTTGCCTTAAGAGATAGTGAACTTAAAAGGCAAAAAATAGTAACCTACTCTACCATAGTTGTTCTATTATTGGTTATGGGCTTTGCCATATATGTATACAGAAGTTATAGGCAAAAACGAAAATTAAATAATGAACTCGATTTTCAGAATAAGAGCATAGAACAAAAGAATAGAGAAATAACCGATAGCATCAGTTATGCCAAAAGAATTCAGAATGCAATTTTACCTGCACCTGAAACAATACGCGAAATAATGCCCGATAGCTTTATACTGTTCAAGCCAAAGGATATTGTAAGTGGCGATTTTTATTTTTTCCTGCATAACAAAGATGAAATATACTTTGGTGCAGCAGATTGTACCGGCCATGGTGTACCCGGAGCATTTATGAGTTTGATAGGCTATGAGAAACTTTACGACGCCTCTCATCAAACATCACATACCGGAGAGATATTATCAATTGTGAACAAAGGCATACGCAAATCGTTGCGTCAAACCACCGATAACAGCTCTACACGCGATGGCATGGATATTGCCCTGTGCTGCATACAGAATGAGAACGGAGGCAAGCAATTATCCTTCTCGGGCGCTAACAGGCCGCTATGGGTTATACGCAAAGGCGCTAACAGCCTTGAAGAATTTAAGCCTACCAAAAAGGCCATAGGTGGATTTACAGAAGAAGACCAGGGATTTGATGTATTTAAAACAGAAGTAAAAGAAGGCGATACGATATATATGTTCTCTGATGGTTACACCGATCAATTTGGTGGCGAAAAGGGAAAGAAATTCAGTTCGAAAAGGTTTAAAGAACTGCTGTTAGAAATTAAACACCTGAATATGGCCGACCAGGCCAAGCACCTTGAAAGTTTTATTGATAGCTGGAAACAGAAAGAAGAACAGCTGGATGATATACTTGTATTAGGGGTTAGGATATAAAACCTTTTCTGTATTCTAGAACGTTCACTTTAATCGCATTCTGCTAATTAGGCTCCCCAAGGGCTTTAATTCCAATAATCATAACAACTCCCCTTCTTTCAGACATAGAGCACCGATACTGAATTAGAAACTGTTTCTACATAGATAAAAGAAGCGCTTCTCGCACCTGGAGGAGAAAAAAAGAGGGCAAACTTCAAAGCCCCTTAAGGATATGATTAAACATCTATTCAGAGCATCCCTCCTCAGAAGGGGAACATAAAAAAAGCCCCGCATTACTGCGGGGCTTTTCAATTATAGTTTGTTTACTTACTTCACCATAAATTTACCACGGTCAACTACGTTGCCGTTCTTATCGGTCATAGTATATAAATACATTCCCGGAGCGTATGCAGAAGTGTTTACATTATTTGTTCCGTTCTTCATTTCATCTTGTTCAATTTTCCTTCCGGCTACATCGTATATATTGATGTACTGTAAGCCATTATTAAAGGTTTGGAAAGTAATTTGATTGGTACAAGGGTTAGGGAAAACACTTACTTTGCCATTGTAGCTCAGTTCGTTAATACCTGCTGGTGCAGTAGTATCCCATATTACATTCTTAACATTGTTGGTATTGCTATCCATATTCATTTGCACTAAAATATAGCCAATACTGTTTGAATACCAGTTGTACTGGTGAACAGTCTTTTTACTAACTGCGCCTGCAACAGGGGCAACTGACCACTTTCCACTTGTACTACGTACTTTTAATGAGTCAATATCCACTTCGTGGTGGTTTTGACGCAATACATTATAGGTACCTGTTGGGGTGGTCATTGTTCCATATGCATCTACAGTATCAGAATAAGTAATTTGTGTAACTACTTTTTCAGAATCGTAAAACAATGCAAGTGATGAATTACTGAAGGTTTCGTGTCCATTGCTCACTCCGCCATCGGTGGTTTTGTAAGTTGCAGGAAGTACAGATTGTACGAATACAGGATTCAGGTTTACTTCTATCTGGAATGATACACCTAAAGAAGCAACATTAATAATACTTTCAGAACCTTCAACAGCAAACTGGCTGCCACTGGTTGTAAAAAAGTAAAAACCTGTAGTACCAATAGTAGAATCAGCCAGGTTAGCACTAGGGAAAACCGATGCATATTTAGTTGAAGACGGGGCCATGAAAGAAACTTTAGCAACTTTTTGTTTGTTCAATGCGCTAAAGTTCCAAGCCTGGGCACTTGCATTTGGGTTACCCGGTGTGTAGCCAGAGGTAGAATCGGTAGCTAATACAACCATTGATCCGGCAACAGGCATATCAGCACCGCTTATTGAAATTTGTGCTGAAGATTGTGTTGCAACGGCAACAAAACCTGCACAAGCAAAAAAGCACAATTTTGTAAATTTCTTCATGATGTTTATTTTAAAGTTGGTTATTGAGGAGCAAATATACAAAAAACAGCCAATTATTGGCAATATTCTAAAATTTATGCGTGTAATCCATACCATTTGATTTATAAGGCAATTAGTTATAAAATATAGTAACAGGAAAAAATACTTTTATGAAAATTTAACTCTTTCATATACATTGTAGTATTCTAAAATATTTTTTTGAATGCTAAATCATTGAATAAAAAGACAGTGCTAAAAATTTGATAATACATTCAATATTTTTACTTTTGTGAAAAGCTCAGAAATTTGATGAAATATATTTACCAATGTGCGTATAGAAGTGAAAGTGTATTTACAAAACTCGCTTCGTCTTTAATATTATTATTTATAAGCAACTTATCCTTTGGCCAAAGCAGTTTAAAGGGAACAATTAAAGATTCTGCCACCCAGGAAGCTCTTATAGGTGTAGTTGTTTCTGTTGACAGTAACCTGCACACTACAACTGACCTAAACGGGCATTATAAAATAGATGTAAGTAGTGGTAGCCATACTGTAACTTTCTCCTACATAACTTACCAGGATAAGGTTGTTAAAATAAACGCTACAGGAACCGAAACAACTGAAAATGTATTACTGCAACCTGTTTCACAGGGCCTGCAAATGACTGTAGTAAGTGCCAGTTTATATGGAAAAAACATTGAAGAGGAAAATGTATCCATGCAGGTTTTAAAAGGAGATGTGATTCAAAATACAGGTATGCGTGAGGTTGATGAAGCCATGGATTATGTGCCCGGAGTGACAGTAGTTGACCAGCAATGCAATATACGCGGCGGTAGTGGCTGGACGTATGGGGCAGGTAGCCGTGTGCTTTTATTGGTAGATGGCCTGCCCGAACTTACACCCGATGCCAGTGATGTAATATGGGATTTTCTGCCTATGGAACAGATTCAGCAAATAGAAGTAATTAAGGGTGCTTCATCGGTACTATACGGATCGGGTGCTTTAGATGGTGTAATAAACGTAAGAACAGCATACCCTACTTCAACACCTTTAACAACCATAGGGTTTTACCAGGGTGTTTATGCGAATCCTTCACTGCCTGATGCCAGATGGTGGGATGGTACACAGCAACCTTATTTTAATGGGTTATCTTTTATGCATAGCCATAAATTTGGCCAGTTAGATCTTATAGCCAGTGGTAATCTTCAGAATGAAGTAAGCTATGAAGAAGGCGCTAACGACCAAAGGGCAAGAATAAGCTTAACGGCTCGCTACCGCTTTAAACATATTGATGGCTTAATGATTGGGGTGAAAACAAACTACATGTACCAGAACAATGCTACCTATTTAGGATGGAACGATGATACTACCGGTATTTTGAAACCATTGGGTGGTGATACAGGGTCAAAATCAACCCTTGTAAAGGCCTTGTTCAGGCGCCTGGTTATTGATCCGTTTATAAATTACTATACCCCCGATGGCAGCCGCTTTACTTTACAGGCAAGGTATTTCCTGTCGAGCAATGTTGATTACGGAAGCGATAAAGGTTCGGTAGCACAATCGTATTATTATGAATTTCAATACCAGAAGAACTTCAAATATCACTTTACACTTACAGCGGGTGTAGTAGAAAGTAAAGACCTGGTTGATGCACAGCTATACGGCGACCGAACCGGATCTAACCAGGCAGGGTATTTACAGCTTGAGAAAAAAATATGGAATAATTTAACACTTACCGGCGGCTTACGTTATGAGACTTACAAAATAGACTCATCATTACAACACTCACCTGTAGTATTCAGGGCAGGAGCCAACTATAAGCTTGCGAAAGCAACTTTTTTACGTGCTTCATACGGTGAAGGATACCGCTTCCCTTCAATTGCTGAAAAATATATTAACACTACTATTGGAGCCATTAATATATTTCCAAACCCTTTAATACAGCCTGAAACGGGCTATAGCAGTGAAATAGGTATAAACCAGGGCATAAAAATGGGCAAGTGGCTGGGTTATATTGATCTTGCCTTGTTTGAAACCCAGTATAAAAATCTTATAGATTTTTCATTTGGTTTTTGGCCACCACCCGGTACTCCTCCATCTGAAGATACCTGGCTAAGGTTTTTGGGATTCCAATCAGTTAATGTTGAAAATGCTTTAATCTACGGAGCTGATCTTTCTTACACTGCAGCCGGAAAGATATTCGGTATACTACCGGCTCATCTCATTTTCGGGTTTACTCCCATTGAACCAATAAATCTCGACCAGCGGGATTCTGTAAAAAAATATGAATCATCCCACCCGGGTCTTTCTTCTGCACAAAAAGATTCTCTTTCTCAAACCGAAATACTTAATTACCGTTCGCTTTTTTCAGCAAAATTGGGGTTTGAAGTTTCTTACAAAAAATTGACCTACGGATTAAATGTACGCTATAACAGCTTTATGGTTAACATGGATAAAATTTTTATTGGCGAGGAGCCGCCGCCTGCACCTCCGGGTTCAGAAGCGGTACCCGGTGTGGCAGAATTTCGTGCTGCGCATCACCATGGTGATTATATAGTTGATATGCATCTGGCTTACCAAACAAGTGACAACGTTAAGGTATCATTTATAGTAAAAAATCTGTTCAATAGGGCATATATGATAAGGCCGGCACTTCTCGGCCCGCCACAGAATTTCACCGTACAAGTAAGTATTCGCCTTTAAGACAATTTGATTTTTATAGTTTTGCATTATTAAATCTAAAAACAGCATTATGAAAAAGTGGCACGTAAGCATATTATTATTGGCAGTTATTTTTATAACTATGGGCGCAACTACTGTAAATAGTAACCCACCCGATGAAGATGGATTTAAGAACCTACAAGTTCTTCCAAAAGATATAACAGACAAGCAATTGCATGCTGTTATGCGTGAATATTCTATTTCATTGGGAGTTCGTTGTGGTTTTTGCCATGCCCGCGTAAGCGATACCACTAAAAAAGAATTGGATTTTGCCAGCGATGCAAAAGATGAAAAGAAAATTGCCCGTCATATGATGCAAATGACAGCGTATTTAAATGCGAACTATTTCAATTTCACCAACTCAACAAAGCCCGATACCATTCACATGATCATGTGTTATACATGTCACAGGGGCACACAACAACCTGAAGGCAAAGTTATGAGTGCCAAGATAGACTCTATTATAAGCCAGTTCCGCAAGAAACAGTAGTTACCAGGCTCTATATTTCCTGCTTTTAGGGATTTTCTATAACTTTGAGTAATAACATTGATTGAATATGAAAAAAATCAATTCATTAGTCTTGCTCTTTGGTTGCCTGTTTTCAAGCCATATATTACTTGCTCAACAGCAAAACTTGCAGGCCATTTTCAATCAAATTAAACCGCCTGCACAGCCTGCTACATTTAATTACTCCACAACCCAATCTGGCTACACTCCTAACTTATCGCAGTTGTTTGAATTCGAAAAGAAATACAACAACTTCCATCCTAATTTAAATAGTACTAACACCAAACATATCAACTCGTATCCCGATACATTGATTGTAGGCGTTAAACCCTATGATACACTTGTTATTACAGGTACGCTTAACCACAACGGGCCTATATGGGTGGCATTAAACGGCGTACTAATTATTAAGCACGCAAACCTTACTAATATTGGAGATATGGATGTTTTCAATAATGGAAAGGTAATTATTGATTCATCCACAGTTTCTTTTCCACAGGCCTATTTTTACCAGCGCGCTTTGGTAGCAGTAAATAAAGCGAGTGTAAGTATAAGTAATACTACTCTTAGTTATGGTGGCTTCTCGCATAACTGCTCGGTTTATGATACTGCAGTATTGACATTAACTAATGTTACCCAGCCCGACTGGATGACCACTGGCATGGGTTCAAGAGCCACTATTAATATTAACGGAACAAACCAGGTGGGAGAAATTATAATTGCAGACTATGTAAACCTGAATATTAAAAATGCCACAAATTGCTTGCTGTGGCACCAATTTCCTGATACAGCTGTAATTAACTGGTCGTTTGGCAAACATGATACCGCATATAAATATCACTTCAATAAAAGCCAGCCAGGCATTAAGGGAGTCGAATATAATGTAAGCGCAGATTCTGTTTACCAGGTTATGTGGGCAATGATGCCGAGCAGCAGTTCAACCATAAACATTACAAACTCTAAAATACGTTCTATTGGATTGTGGTTCGATAAACCAAAAGATTCTGTAATAGTATCGGGTATTACGGATAATGCAACGTATTCAAGTTTCACTACTCCCCTTTCTGACAGGACACTAACCTTTACTAATTGTACAGTGCAAACCTGGAGTTTTTATGTGTTCCATAAATCTATCATCAATGTATCTGGGTGTATTGCGGGTGAAATTGGTACTGAGAATGGATCAAAGATGTATGGCAATAATTATTTGGTCGATGGTTCAGGTGGCTACCATTGGACCAGCGATACTTCTACTATAACGGCAGGCAACGCAACAGTTAATAGTTATGTACGTAGTGAAAAAAATGGCTTTTTTATTTTTGCTTATGGCACTATAGGTAATTCGGGCCTTGCGGAAGCAATTGATAATGCATTGCTGATTGTAATACAAAGCCTGGTACCTGCAGACCCTACAGCCATAAATGGTGGCACTGCATGGTTCGATAATATTAACCAAACAGGTAATTTATTCGCTGACTCTATTGCTCCAATAAATGGATCGGCATGGATACACAATGGGCCAACAAGCAACTGGATGCACTTTAAAAACTGGCAATTATTCTATGAGCCAACGGGTACTACTATATGGATACCAATAACAGGAATTGATACAAACGAAGTGAGCAATAATCTATTAGCAAACTGGAACACTCATACGCTTAATAGTGGCACCTATGACCTTGATCTTAGAATAACCGATAGCTGGGGTAATAGTGTTGATGCAATAAAACAGGTTACTCTGCTTCCACTTATCCTGGGAATAAATGAGCTTAACAATATCTCCGGAATAAACATTTATCCTAACCCGGCAAATCAATCTGTTACAATTGGTTTCACTTCAACTACCAGTGAAAATATGCAAATTGAGGTTACAGATATTTCAGGTAAAGAAGTTTTAATAAGCAGAAAATTGTCCAGCATCTCAGGTAAAAATACCTTTCAGTTAAATACCGGCGGGTTATCTTCAGGAACCTATATATGCCGCATTATTACAAATGAAGGCTGCCGGCAGCAATTAATTGAGATTTCGAAATAGGAAGACAGGTTTCGTTTAAACTTTAACGGATCAATTCAACATAACCCTTAAGGTTATAACTCTTGTTTTCGTAGTCAACAGCTTTCAAAATATAATAGTATGTACCTTCAGCCTCTTTAACACCCGCATCACTGGTGCCGGTCCAGTCATTATTAGGTGACTTCGATTCAAATATTTTCTCTCCCCAGCGGTTATAAATTTCCAGGTCGAATTCTTTCATATTCCCAGCTGTTATATGAAATGCATCATTTATACCATCTCCATTGGGGGTAAATACATTAGGTATATAAAGGGTTTGAATAACGTAAACAAATTCCTCCAAGGTGTCCTGGCAACCCCTCGAATCTGTTACATATAGCGTCACCGGGTATACCCCTGCAGTAATATATTGTTGATAAGGACTAACACTATCAGAGTTAACTCCATTACCGTAGAAGGTCCACCACCATGTACTTGCATTTTTACTCAGATCATCAAAATAGACATACTCACCTGCCAGTACAGTATCAGGTATAGGCTTAAAATTAGCGCTTAAAACAGGTACGACGACAGTCTCTACCAGGGTATCATGACATACATGAGTATTATCGGTAACCGTTACGGTCCAGGTGCCTGTGGGAAGGTTTGCTATGGCATTTGTTTGAACAGGACTTGTGTTCCAACTATAAGTATATGGCGGAATACCGCCTGAAACAAATACCTGCGCATTAGAACTTGTGCTGCTACATGTTATTGAATCACTCACACTTAAAGTAATTTTTGAAGGCTGGGTTATTGTATCAATTACAGTATCCTGGCACCCATTGGCTATATAAGTTACAACAACTGTATCTATTCCCGCTTTTAACCCTGTTGCTGTAGCATTACTTTGCCCGCCCGTCCATACAAAACCATAAAGAAGGGTGTCTCCTCCGCTAACTTTTACAGTAGCACTTCCGTCGTTTCCGCCAAAACAAGTAACATTATGGCTGGCTGAAATATGTATGGAATCACCGGAATGTATAATTGTAGCGGTAGTGTTAGCAGTACAATTGTTAGAATCTGATACGGTTACAGTATATATACCGGGGCCAATACCCGATATGGTTGCTCCCGCGCCGGCTGCTCCCCAATTATATGTATAAGGCACTGTTCCGCCATGGCCGGTTGCTGTTGCAGCACCATTGTTACCACATGTTGCAGCTGTGGTACCACTTGTTACAGTAAGCTGGGTTGGCTGGGTAATAGTTACCGTGGTGGTGGTAACACAGTTATGGGCATCTGTAACTGTTACCGTGTAATTGCCTGCTTTCAGCATTTTTGATGTATCAAATTTCTCTCCATCCGTCCATAAATAGCTGTATGGTTTTGTGCCGCCTGTAGTGGTAACAATGGCGCTGCCATTACTATCGCCAAAACAAGTAACATTTTTAATGTTTGCGGGAAGGATTGAAGCACTTAATACTGCCGGTTGCGTTATTGTAATTGTGTCGGTTGCCGAACAATTATGTACATCTGAAATGATTACAGTATATGTTCCTAATCCAAGGCCGGTAGCGGTTGCATTAGTTTGAAGGGGGACAGTGCTCCATGTATACGAAAATGGCCCGGTACCACCTGTAATTGTAGCTGTTGCACTTCCATCCGACAATCCGTTACAGCTAATATTATTAAAAGTACCAAAACTTGCAGTTACACCTGAATCAGGAACAATAATGCTCTTGGTAGTTGAACATCCATTGGAATCGGTTACTGTAACAGTATATATACCCGGCCCAACACGGCTAGCCGTATCGCTGGTTTGCCCACCCGGGGTCCATGAATAAGTGTAGGGACTTGTACCACCACTCACATTGGCAATTGCTGCGCCATTGATACTGTCGCAGGTTGCGGCTACCTTACTCATCGTTACTATTGGAGGTTTACTATGAGGGACAGTATCTGTTAAAAAGGTCCTGCATCCGGCAGAGTCTGTTATTGTTACGGTATAAACACCTGAGGCAAGGTCAGAGTCTTTAGCAGATTTTTCTCCGTTAGGGCTCCAAAAGAAGGTATATATCCCAGAACCGGGAGTAACGGCCGTAACGCTTCCATTTTTACTATTGCAAGCAGTTTGGGTGTTTATGAAGGTTACATTTAATGCAGGTGGCTGCGTAATAGTAATAGAACCTGTTGTGGTACATTGATTGGAATCGAGTATAGTTACAGTATATACCCCGGCCGGCAATGCCTTTATTGTATCCGTTGTAAGCCCGCCCCCCCAGGTATAAGTATATGGTAATGTACCTCCTGAAACAACAGCATATGCTATACCATTACTATCTCCATCGCAAATATCATTCTTCCCTAAAACAGTATCGCTTAACACCGTGGATGGTTGAGTTATAATGACACTTAGTGATGTAGTACAGCCATGAAAATCGGTAAGGGTGGCTACATAACTTCCTGCGGCCAGGCTATCAGCGGTTGAGTCAACGCCACCATACGGACTCCAATGCCATGAATATGGCCCGGTGCCTCCCTGAACCCCTACTGTTGCACTACCATTTTTTCCGCCATTACATGTTACGGGTATTTTCTTTATAAGTATTACTATAAGGCTACTACTGGGTTGAGTTAGTGTCACTGATCCGGTTGAAGGGCAGTTATTCGCATCTTTTACAGCTACTGTATAGGTTCCAATCTTCAAACCTGTAATAGTTGAATCGGTACCTGAAACAGGGCTCCATGAATACGTATAAGGGCCAGTTCCTCCACTCACCGAAGCAATTACACTACCATTACTGTCTCCATTACAACCTATATTAGTTGGTTTCATCCATATATCTATCGAATCGGGCTGCATAATCGTTACGGTATCGGTAGCTATACATCCATTGGCATCCGTAACGGTAGCAGTGTAAGTCACAGCAGCAAGGCCTGTAGCAGTTTGATTGGTCTGCCCACCGGGAGACCATGAATATGTATATCCCGGAGTACCACCGGTTAACATATTAATAGTAGCGGTAGCAGTTTTTCCGCCATTGCATGTTTCTGCGGTAATACCATTAATTCCTGCTGAAACTCCCACATCGGGCACAATGGTAGTGGCTTTAGCTATACACCCATTTGAATCAGTAACAGTGACAACATACGCTCCAGCCTTTAAACCCGTTGCGGTAACAGTTGTCTGCCCGCCCGGTGCCCATGAATATTTATATGGAGAAACGATACCGCTTATTTTGGTAGTAGAGGTACCATTGCTAAGGCCGCAATTGGCTGTTGTACTGGTTGCAGTATCGGTAAAAGGTGGGGGCTGGGTTATAGAAACAGTGGCAGTAGTGGTACACTTATTAGAATCGGTAACAGTTACCGTATAATTTCCTGCATATAATGTGTCTGCTTTTGCCTGGCTTCCACCACCCGGGCTCCATGAATATGCATATGGTTTTGAGCCACCGGTTACCCCCACTGTAGCATTACCAAATCCTCCGTGACATTTAACATTTGTTTTTGCGGTAATTGTTGCAACAAGTGGTGTAGGTTGCGTTATAGTTACCGAATCAATATATTTTACCGGGCTGCATCCGCCAAGTGTGACTATAACATTGTATTTCCCGGCACAAAGTCCGGTTATGGTTCTGGTTGTACCACCATTGCTCCATTGATAGGTTACATTACTGGTGTCGGCACCACCACATAAGTTAGCAGTAGCTGTACCGTTGCATGAACAGGTTGCGTTTGTACTATCAATTGAAAGAGGCGTAAACGGTATATTAACCGATCTAACAAATCCTTTGCCACAAGCATATAAAAGTTTCCGACCAGCATCTATTTTCACATCGAATACAGTGTCAGGCATATTTATGGTATCGGCAAGTGTCATGGAAGCATTATAAACACTCACCCATTTCTGGGATCCGGTATAAACATTATCACATATATCAGCGTCAAGACCACCCCACATATATGGAGTTCCTGTAACCTTTATGCTATCATTAATTATACCCGTTTTTTTGCTGTAACGCTTCAATAACCCGCCATCATAAAGGTATAACCAATTAAGACTGGCAACCATTCCATTCATTCCATTTGCATCGCCAATACCTTTACCTACGTAATCTATACTCGCCAACTCAACAAATTTAAAACCATCGGGCACGCTATACGTTGTGGGTGCAACTTTTGACAAAGGCAGTTTTACCAGGAAATTATTGAATTTGGTTGGGTCAATTACAGCAGACTTAGCCATTGCCATATAGCAAAAAGGACCGGAAGGGTCAAGTGCTGCAAGCACCACACTGTGCCCAGCGGCAGTTGCACCTAACACGTTCACATTTGTGAATTTAGTAAACGATGTATCTACAACAGTAGCTTGAAATTTCGAATTGGTCCCGCCTGCTCCAATTATCAATGTATCATTACAGCTGTTGAACAAGGGTCTCCACATTTCATTCATTTTAGCATTAGCAGCCGATGTAGCAGCAAGTGCGCCTGCAGAATTCACCTTTAGAATTTTAGCTCCTGCTGCTGCTGCACCCTCAATTAAATAACTTGTTCCACGGGTTTTATCAACTATAAAGCCTCCAAATATATTGCCATCAATAGTGCTGGCATTAAATACCCACTGAACTTTACCAGCGCCGTTTAGTTTAGCTAATTGAAATGGTGAATAAGCTCCATAAACATATATGTTCCCATAGTTATCATAATTCAAATCGTAAGCCTTATCATAGTTACCTCCAAATTTCGGGTCAGTTGTCCATGGATCAATTATAATTGTTTTACTCTTGTCATATTTTCCATCCATCCTGAATACTTCTTCGTTACCATTCAGTACATATTCAATTTTCAGGTCACCACCATCGGCATAACTGCATTTTGGTACATGGTCGGTAATTTCTCCAACTGGGGTATTGAATGAGGCATTGCCCTTGGTATCTATCCACCTATTGTTAGCATTGCTATAAGCAAGTTTTACATTTCTAATATCTGCTCCAGGGTGAATAATTATATCGTATTCAAATCCATCCTTTTTATCAGGGAAATAATAGGCAATATCAATACCCGGGTAGATATTATTATAAGCAATCTTTTTAAATCCATTGGCCTGTATGGTTTTATTTTCACCATCAGGAAAGGTATAATAATATCCTACTTCCTGCTCTGCAGTTATATTTACGGCAGGGCTTGAGTTTTCCCATTCAGTGGTCAGGTAATGTATTATCGGTTGCTGTCCTGCGGTTCTGCTTACTGGCAATTCAGTATATTTATACACTATCCCAGTGGCAGTAAAGTACATATTTACATCGCCAAGCTTAACCGAATAAAGAATATTAGTTTTACCATCAATGGCGTCATTGAACTGACCACGGTTCTCAATAAATACCTTACTGTCGAATGGGTTAATTGTCCATTTGGAGTTACTCTTTGCTGTTGAATGTAATTGCTGGGCAGCAAGGCTTAACGGCAATAAACTTGCTATAAAAACTAAAGGGGCAACTATTTTTCGCAAAAAAAGTGTCATTATCCTCTCAATAAAATCGCTGTTTGTATTGGTCTAAACCTCAAAATTGGCATACAATATACTAAAAATTAGTGAGATATGCTTGTTTAAAAAATGCGTTTTATAAACACTTATACGTTAAGAATGTGGTTTTTGTTGACAAAACCGGCAATTCTTTAGGTTTACAAGGCATTTAATCTGATAATCAGCACCCAACTAATCATATTTGTTATTATGTAGTTTTGCAAGCCTAATTTATAGTCATTCTTAAAATTGAGCAGCGGAAAGATCACTTATAGTAAACGTAACAGGCAGAATTTTTCTCATGCCACTGAAGTTGCCCTGGTAAAAAGCGGCGACGATTTTTTTAAAAGAGCTTTAGAAATTATAGAAAGAAGTGAGAGAACCCTGCATTTTCAAACATATATATACATTAACGATTCTACAGGCAAGCTGATAACAGATGCTTTAATTAAAGCAGTAAATCGTGGTGTAAAGGTTTTTTTGCTGGTAGATGCTTTCGGTTCTAATGATCTGGGTACCCAAGCTATTGAAGAAATTATAAAAAGTGGTATTCATTTTCGAAGGTTTTCTCCATTGTTTTATAATTATATGATCCGTTTTGGCCGGAGGCTACACCATAAAATACTATTAGGTGATGAAAAGGAAGCACTGATCGGCGGAATTAATGTAGAAGATAAGTATAGAGTAGAAGGCCCCGAAACTCCGTGGCTCGATTATGCTGTTTATATAAAAGGCAGCGTTTGCCTTGATATTAAAAACATTTGTGAATCGCTCTGGAAAGGTAAAGGTTATAGAATACGTCGAAAGAAGATAATCGATAGTCTCACACATTCAAACCTGAATGGTGACACCATACCCGTTAAGGTGAGTCAGAATGATTGGCTGAGAAGAAAAGAAAGAATATCGAAGGGCCTACGCAATGCAATAAGGCATTCTCATATTTCAGTTACAATTATGGCAAGCTACTTTCTTCCCAGTAATAATGCACGGAAGTTACTGAGAAAAGCATCGGAAAGAGAAGTAAAAGTGCGCGTAATACTACCCGGCATTTCAGATGTAAAACTTGCAAAAAAAGCCACTACTTATCTTTATGCGTGGATGTTCAGACATAATATTGAAATTTATGAATGGAACAACACCATCCTGCATGGCAAAGTGAATATCGTTGACGATAAATGGACCTCCATAGGTTCTTATAACATTAACCACCTAAGCCATTATAGTAGTGTAGAAACAAACATTGAGGTATTTGAAGCATCTTTTTCCAAAGTAGTTAAAAAGGAAATGGATTATGTTATAACAAAATGTCATAAAATAACATACTCTGAATACCTTGAGAAAATGAATACCTGGCAGCAGTTTACCTGTTGGTGTGCCTTTTACTTTACACGTTTCCTCTTTTGGCTCGAATATGCGCTTTTATCAAATGAATAAAACATACGGCAGGGTTATTCTATTTTTTTATGTTTGCATAGTCATATTTAACTAATTAACAGCAGCACATGGCAATAAAATACGATTTTCATACCGACCTTGATGACCCAAAGACAACCATTCAGCACAGGGATATAATACTTGCAAAGAATTTCCTGAAGAAAATATACCTCGATTGGTACCAGAATTTTATTGATACCGCAAAGCTTAATCCGAATGGTAAATACCTAGAGATTGGATCTGGTGGTGGTTTTTTAAAAGATCTAATGCCTAATGTTATTACCAGCGATATTATGCCTCTGCCCCACGTTGAGATGGAATTTTCAGCAGAGGTGTTGCCTTTTAAAGACAATGAACTTGATGGAATTTTTATGGTGAACGTTTTGCATCACATCCCACATCCATATATGTTCTTCAGGGAAGCTGAACGAGCACTGAAACCGGGCGGGAAAATAGTGATGGTAGAGCCTGTAAATACTCCCGTATCACGTTTCATTTACAAGAACTTTCACCACGAACCTTTTCTACCTAAAGGCGGATGGGAAATAGAATCTACCGGGCCATTAAGCGGTGCCAATGGTGCAATACCCTGGATATATATGAAACGCGACCGTGCAAAATTTGAAAAGGAATTCCCAAAACTTAAAATAGAAAAGGTACAACCACATACCGCCTTTCGTTATACAGTGAGCGGTGGTGTTTCGCGCAAGTGTCTTGTACCTGAGTGGAGTTACGGATTCTGGAAAGTAGTTGAAAGTTTCCCGGGTATTCCGCAACTCTTTGGAATGCTTGGTACTTACGTAGTAAGCAAAAGGTAAGAAGTATTCAAACCTATTGAGGCGGCTAAATGCCGCCTTTTATTTTAACACCTTCGTTTTCGGCAATGAATCTCGCTAAAAAAATAGTACATCCTTTTATAAGAGCATGGATAAAATGCACCTGCTATTTTTACTTTGAAAAGATAATTGTAAAAGGGCAATCTAATATTCCTGATGACGGTCCGGTTATTTTAGCCTCGAATCACCCTAACTCTTTTCTTGACGGCTTGGTGCTAACTGCTTATTACAAAAAGCCTATTTACTATTTGGCACGGGGCGATGTATTTTCTTCTCCATTTGTTTCATTTTTTCTCCGCTTCCTTAATATAGTACCCATATTCCGCAGAGAGGAAGGCGCTGAAAATTTTCCTAAAAATGAAGCTACTTTTTCTTTTTGCATTGAAACATTCAAGGAAGATGGAACCATCCTTATTTTTTCGGAAGGCGGCTCAGAAAGTGAATGGGACCTGAGACCCCTGCGCAAAGGGACCGCTAGGCTTGCCAATACCGCATGGAATGATGAAGTATTAGGTGAGAAACTAAAAATACTTCCTGCAACTATAAACTATAGTTCATGGCTCAAACTCAATGGTGTTGCTTATGTAACATTCTTACCAATTATTGAAAAGAAAGATCTTCCAAAAGACATTGAACAAGCTTTAATGCTCAGGAAGTTCAACGAAATCTTAAAAACAAGACTGGAAGAAAATTGTATCATTCTCGATAAGAAAGAACACCTGAAAGAACAGCAAATCATTGCAGGATTTTTACTGAAGAATTTTGCAGATGGGAAAGAAAAGGCAATTAAAACAATTAATGACTTCAAAAACGGAGCTAATTCAATCAAAGAAAATTTGATAGAATTAGCTAATTACATTAAAGCGCATCAGATAAAGCACTTAAGCCGTACAAATGCGTTGGCATTTGCACTTAGTATTGCGATACACGATATGGCGATGATCCTGAACTTTATACCTTATCTAATATGTTCGTATATGGCAAAGCGCATCACAAACCATAATGAATTCTACGATTCTGTATTATTTTGTCTTCTTCTATTCTTCTATCCTCTTTACCTTGCTCTGGTATTCTTAACAGTCTATTTAATTACCCATTCACTATTACTTAGCGCAATTACACTTTTAGTTACACTTGTTTCAGCCAAACTCCGCGAGTGGGCAAAACGTAATATTCAAGGTTATGTAAAAAGAAAATTTATCAGCCAACTGACAGCTATGCTCGATGGGCTTTTTCAAAAAGATAATGGCTAACCAGCCACTCGTTGCCATTATCATAGCCCCATAGCTCAGCGCAGGCCATAAAAAATATTCTCCAGTAAACCCACCATTTTACAGCCTGGGCTTCGCCATAAACTTTCTTCATGATTTCCATTATATCGCTCTTGGCGGCATCCATATTGCTTAACCATGCCTCCGATGTTTTTTGATAATGTGTTCCGCTTACCCTCCAGTGCTTTTCAATTCTAAAATGCTCAGGAAAATAAAGCAGTAGGTGGTCGCTGGGCATGATACCACCGGTAAAAAAGTATTTGCTCATCCAGTCAGTATCATCTATCACTTCAAACTTGTAAGCAAACTCCCTGTGTGTAAAAATATGGACGAACAATTTACCGTCATCATTTAAAAAGCCTGCCACTTTCTTCAGCAGCAGTTCATAATTGCGCATGTGCTCAAACATTTCCACCGACACTACTCTATCAAACTTACTATCAATGCTGAAGATATTCATATCGGCAGTTATAATAGTGAGATTTGACAGATTCCTTTTCTTAGCCTGCTCATCTATAAATATCTTCTGGCTGTGTGAATTTGAAACTGAAGTTATTTTACTGTTTGGAAATTTCTCAGCCATAAAAAGTGAAAGTGAGCCCCAACCACAACCCAATTCAAGCACTTTTTGTCCGTCTTTCAATTCAGCCCGTTGGCAAGTAATCTCCAGCATATCTTTTTCAGAAGCATCAATATCTGTTACTCCGTCCTTCCAATAACCCGAACTATATTTTAAATGCTTTCCCAGTACTCTTAGAAAGAATTCAGCAGGCAATTCGTAATGCTGTTCATTGGCCTCTGCTGTATTTACAGCAATGGGGGAATTTTTCAGCTCCGCAATCAATTTCATGAAATGCTCTTGCTGGGCATCCTGCGTTCCCTTATTCTCATCAATAAGCCGTTGCTTCAATAATTTTCGAATACCAATCCGTAACGCAGAATCGGGCAATAAGTCTTTCTCTAATATTGAACTATACCACATAAATTCTATTTCTTTCTAAACCAAGGTACAAATACTGAGGTGGTCCGCTGGTATTCTTTATACGCATCTCCTTTTGAACTGAGCGCTTGTTGTTCTGTAAGCGGTATACCCGTAACCCTGAATAGTAATAAGAGGATAGTTATGGGGCTCAATATTCCAAGCCAGCCATAATCGGCATTTAACGCAATGAGAAAATACCCTACCCATATCATCGATTCAAAAAAGTAGTTCGGGTGGCGAGAATAGTTCCACAATCCTGCATCACAGACTTTGCCTTTATTAACGGCATTAGCCTTAAATTTCTTTAATTGCCCGTCTGCAATAGCTTCACCCAATATACTTATAGCCCAAACTGCAATACCTGCATATTCAAGTATCGACATTTCGGGCTTCTTATTAAACGCAATCAAAAAGAAAGGAATAGCCAGGTAAATATTTGAAAGTGCCTGCGACTGGAAGAAAAAGAAAAATTTACGGTCAGGGTTGGGAGCCCATTCTTCGCGGAGGCGCTTGTACCTGCCTTCTTCTACCTGTAAATGTGAACCTACCCGAATTAACAGATATATGCCCAGGCGCATACTCCATATTAACACCATCAAAGTAATGATTATCTTCCTTTCCCAGAAGCCATCAGCCATGAGGCACAACACTATGGCTATTATTGAAAAATTTATGGCCCAGAAAATATCCACCACCCCTGCATTTTTTATGGCTTTAGCCCAGGTCCACACTAAAAGCATTACCAAACAGCAAATTACGGTGCAGACCAGTATTGTCATTGCCATGTTTATTCGGATTTAAAACTATATACGAAAATGGGTATTAAATTAGATTTTTAAAAATAACAAATATATTTACCATTGAAAATTAATAGACATGCTAGTTAAAACTTATGGAAGTGCGGTTAACGGAATAGACGCCACCACTATTACAGTAGAGGTAAATGTTAGCGCCGGGGTTAATTTCTTTTTAGTAGGATTGCCCGACAGTGCGGTTAAGGAGAGCCAGCAGCGCATTGATGCTGCGCTTAAAAATAACGGGTTCCGCTTGCCCGGTAAAATGATAACGGTAAATATGGCCCCGGCTGATATCCGTAAAGAAGGTTCGTCGTATGATCTGACAATTGCCATAGGTATACTTGCCGCTTCGGAACAAATTGCAAGTGAACAGGTAGGTGATCATGTAATAATGGGCGAGCTTTCGTTAGATGGCGGCTTGCAGCCTATAAAAGGTGTATTGCCTATTGCTATTAACGCCAGGGAACAAGGTTTTAAAGGGTTAATATTGCCGGAACAAAATGCAAAAGAAGCAGCTATCGTAAATGGCCTGAACGTATATGGTATTAAGAATATTAAAGAGGCTATCGATTTTTTAAATGGTGATTTGAAACTAGAACCTGTTGTAGTAAATGCAGCAGAAACATTTTACACTCAGCTATCACTCGCCGAGGTTGATTTTGCAGATGTAAAAGGTCAGGAAAACATTAAACGTGCCTTGGAAATTGCAGCTGCAGGTGGCCATAATGTTATTTTAATTGGGCCTCCAGGTGCAGGTAAAACCATGTTGGCAAAACGTTTGCCTACCATATTGCCTCCACTTACAATTGATGAAGCACTTGAAACAACAAAAATACATTCGGTAGCCGGAAAAGTTGGCAGCGGAAAAGGATTGATAGCAACACGTCCGTTTAGGGCGCCACACCATACTATAAGTGATGTTGCACTTGTTGGTGGCGGCAGTTTTCCTCAACCGGGAGAAATATCGTTAGCGCATAACGGAGTTTTGTTTTTGGATGAACTACCTGAATTTAAACGTACCGTGCTGGAAGTAATGCGGCAACCCTTAGAGGATCGTTTCATAAGAATATCGCGCGCAAAATTCACAGTTGAATACCCTGCTGGTTTTA
>Ga0210396_10000539_pt1 | contig 49195 bp, 48 predicted proteins | sample IncBWH17OmetaG_FD_155466 | JGI IMG/M metagenome (GOLD analysis project Ga0210396, IMG submission 155466) | Forest soil microbial communities from Barre Woods Harvard Forest LTER site, Petersham, Massachusetts, United States - Inc-BW-H-17-O ... | reverse complement strand
GACCGCAGCCAGCAGCTGATCCGGGTCCAGCTCATGCCGGCCTCCGGCATCCGTGAAGACGGGATAGCTGGCGCCAGCACTGCCCAATACCTTCCCATCGGTCGTAAAGGCGACCGCCTTGGTGTTTGTCGTTCCGATATCGATGCCGATAATGTATTGCATAGATGCTACATCAACTCCTTCAGCCTGGCCACCACCTCGTCCACCTGCTCACGGGTATTGTGCTTGCTGAAAGAAAATCTGACGGTGACCTGGTTAGGATTGTTGTTGATCGCGCGGATCACATGCGATCCCTGCTCCACTCCGCTCGTGCAGGCGCTGCCGCCGGAGGCGCAGATATGATGGATGTCGAGATTGAACAGCAGCATTTCGGATTTCTCCGTCTTCGGAAAAGAGACGCTCAATACCGTATAGAGGCTCCGCCCCAGCGGATCGCCGTTGAAAGAGATCCCCTTCAGCGATCGCTTCAGCTGCTCCATCATATACACCTTCAGTCCTTTAACGAATGCGCTGTCCGCCTCATAGCCGGCCGTGGCCAGCTCCAGCGCCTTCGCAAAGCCTACTATGCCATATACGTTCTCCGTCCCGGCCCGCATATTCCGCTCCTGCGCCCCCCCATGGATATATGGATGGATCCGGACATTTTCATTGATATAAAGAAGACCTACCCCCTTGGGACCGTGGAACTTATGGCTCGCCCCCGTGATAAAATGGACCGGGGTATTCCGGAGATCGAAAGGAAAATGACCCACCGTCTGTACCGTGTCCGAGTGAAAGATGGCGCCATACATTTTACAAAGATTACCCACCGCATGAATGTCCAGTATATTCCCGATCTCGTTGTTGGCATGCATCAGCGTCACCAGGGTCCTGTCCGCACTGTTCGCCAGCTGGTGTTCCAGGTCTTCCAGATCGATATGGCCGTTGGGCAATACATTCACATAGCTCAACGAAGCCTCCCCGCGTTTATGCAGATGCTCGACGGTATGCAGCGTGGCGTGATGCTCCAGCGGAGAAGTGATGATGTGCGTGCACCCCAGGTCCCGCACCGCCGCGGTGATCGCGGTATTCGAACTTTCCGTACCGCCCGAAGTAAAAAAGATCTCCGCCGGATGCGCATTGAGGATCCTGGCCACCGATTTTCGACCGGTCTCGATGGCCAGCCGGGACTCCCGGCCATAGGAATAAATAGACGAAGGGTTTCCAAAACGTTCTGTCAGGTAGGGCATCATCGCTTCCAGTACCTGCGGATCAAGCGAGGTAGTAGCGGCATTGTCGAAATATATTCTTTCCATAATTTTTTTCCGCCTGAGCGCCCGTCAGGGCGCGATGGCTTCTTTTATATCCTGCATCAGCCTTAACGCGATGTTATTGGCCGTGGTTTCAAAATTGCTTTCCGCATAGATGCGGATGATCGGCTCGGTATTGGAACTCCGCAGATGTACCCAGTCGTTATCGAACTCGATCTTGAGACCGTCGTCGGTGTTCACGGGATGGTTCTTGTATTTCTTCCTGATCTTTTCCAGCACCGCCGGCACATCGATGCCCTGCCGGAGCTCGATCTTATTCTTGGAGATGAAATAATCGGGATACTTGTTCCGGAAAGACTTGAGCCCATTCTTATGATGCGATAACGCACTGAGGAAAAGCCCGATGCCGATCAGCGCGTCCCGGCCATAGTGCAGGTCGGGAACGATGATCCCGCCATTGCCTTCCCCACCGATGACCGCACCCACAGCCTTCATCACACCCACCACGTTGACCTCCCCGACGGCGGAAGGATAATACTCTCCGCCCCGTTTGATCGTAACCTCTTTCAGCGCTTTGGTGCTGCTCATATTGCTCACGGTATTCCCGGGACGTTTGCTCAGCACATAATCGGCAACGGCGACCAGGGTATACTCCTCCCCGAACATGCTGCCATCCTCGCACACAAAACAAAGCCGGTCCACATCCGGATCTACGGCAATGCCCAGATCGGCTTTCGATTTCACCACCGCCGCACTCAAGCCCACCAGGTTCTCCGGTAAGGGCTCCGGATTGTGCGCAAAACGCCCGTTGACCTCCTCATTCAGCAAAATGACCTCGGCCACTCCCAATGCCTTGAGCAAAGGCGGGATAAACAGGGCGCCCGTAGAATTGATGACGTCCACGACGATCTTATACTGCCTGGCCCTGATGGCGTCGACATCCACCAACGGATACTTCAGGATCGCGTCGATGTGCTTTTGGAGCCAGACGTCGGTCGTCGTATACTGTCCCAATTTATCGATGGATGCAAAGACAAAGGCCTCTTTTTGCGCCTTTTCCAGGATGGCGGCGCCCTCGGCGGCGCTGATGAACTCGCCGCTGCTGTTCAACAACTTCAATGCATTCCACTCCTTGGGATTGTGACTCGCGGTAAGGATGATCCCCCCCGCCGCATTTTCTCCCACGACAGCCAACTCCACGGTCGGCGTCGTCGATAGCCCCAGATCGATAACATCTAAACCCAACCCTCTTAACGTACTCACCACCAGGGCATTAATCATCTCTCCGCTGATCCGCGCGTCTCTTCCTATCACCACCTTTTTCCCCTTCCCTTCCAGTATCCGGCTGCCATACGCCGCGGTAAACTTCACTACATCTAGCGGAGACAACGTCTCCCCGGGTTTACCTCCTATCGTCCCCCTGATGCCGGAGATGCTTTTGATCAATGCCATAGTTCACAAAAATAAGGTTTCTGATAAATCTCCCGAAAGGGTTTTGCCGGTAATTTTACGCAAACGGATACATATGATACCCACTGTACCCCGCGACTGGTTCAGAGAGTGGTTTGATTCTCCTTATTACCACAAGCTGTATTTTGAACGGAATGAAAAAGAAGCGGCCGATTTCATCGATCTTTTAATAAAATGCCTGCAACCACCTCCGGGCTCCACCATGCTGGACGTGGCCTGCGGCAGAGGCCGGCACGCCCGCTTCCTGGCCGGGAAAGGCTTCGACGTTACCGGCATCGACCTCGCGCCCGACAGCATCGCCTTCGCCCGCCAATTCGAAAACGACCACCTGCATTTCTACGTCCACGACATGCGTGAGCTGCTCTGTGCCAATTGCTTCGACTACGCTTTTAATTTCTTCACTTCCTTCGGCTATTTCAATACCCGTCGCGAACACGTGAACGTTTTACGTATGGTCCACGTCGCCTTGCGCCCCAAAGGCGTATTCGTGCTGGATTACCTGAACGCCGAACACATCATGCCCCGGCTTGTCCCCAATGAGACCAAAACGATCGGCCGGACCGTCTATACGATCACCCGTTGGTGCGACGGCCGGCATTTTTACAAACGCATCGGCATCGAAGACCCGGAATTACCACAACCATTGGAGTATTTCGAGAAAGTAGCCGTCTTCACCCTCAACGACTTCGAAGGCTTGCTGGCACCCAACGGACTCGAGATCCGGGGCGTTTACGGGGATTATAAGCTTTCCCCCTATGACCGGGAACAGTCACCGCGTCTTATCCTCGTCGCGGGAAAAACCTAATTGACTACAAATGACCTTGTAGCTACCGCCCCGCCGCTTTTGTCCGTCAGTTGCAGTACATACATCCCGGCCGGCAGCAAAGGTGGCAGGTTGATCGGCAGAGAAAGGCCAGGGGAGCCCGTTAAACCCTGCTTCAGCATCTGCTTACCGCTCAGATCCAGGATGCGGAGGATGTAAGGCTCATCCTTGAAGCCTTGCGACGTTAACCAGAGCTGTCTGTTCTGCACCGGATCAGGATAAAGCCCCAGAACGAAAGCAGCCACCCCGCCCGTAGTCACGCTGGAAACCGCACTATAGCTCACCACAACGCCCGCCTGATCCACCAGCTCCAGCCGGTAAAAGCTTTGACCGGCCAAAGGATGGTCATCCACAGCAGTCTGCTGACCACCTGCGGGATCGGTGAGCTCGAGCAAGGGAGAAAAATCGGTCCCATTCCCGCTCCGCTCGACTACCAGCTCCCGGAGGTCATCCGTCACACCCAGGTCCCAGTTAAGACGCACGCTGCCATCGCCTGTCAATACAGCACCAAAACTATTCACCCTATCCGCCAGCACCACATAGGATGCCTTGGAGACCCAGAGCCCGGTGACCGCCACCTGGTCGAGGCCGCCGTTGGCATAATCGGAGGCGGTAGGGAAATTGGTGGCATTGGTATAGTTCACCAGGTTGGTGGCAGGGCTGACCTTCACATCGTCTCCAAAAAGCGAATAGCCATAGATGATAGTATTGTTGGTTACTCCGAGATCGGCGAAACGCAGGAGCACGCCGTCGCGGTTCTGATTGGCCGTATTGTTCATGATCAGCAAATGGCCATCGCCGGGATTCTCCCGCAATACCAGGTGGTTTACCGCACCGCCCACATTGCTTCCATACTCGGCGGGGGTCACGGAGACGGCGTTGTAATAAGCGGAAGGGTTACCGCTGGCATCCAACGTTTTTACCGCTGCTATATAGAAAGAGTCATGCCCTCCACCGGCCCCCCTGTCAAACACGACAAAACCCGCCTTCGTCACATCGGTGGCGGACACCCCTCCCGGCAAGAGCACATCGACCCTTTCAACGTTGTTGTTGTTGGTAGTGGTCGCATTCTGAAAATTGTTGTCGATCCCGACATTGAAGATCTGCTCCGAGAAAAGTCGCTCCAGGCTGTCGTCGTAAGGCGGGATCAGAGCCACGGTCCCGCCGGTGTTTATCGTGGTAGCTGCAGGCTGCTCGAACCACAGGGATTTCCGCAAACCCGTGACGGAGGTATTGTTCACACGCCGGAAATACACCACCTCCGTAGCGGATTGATAATGGTAGTTCAGGCCAAGCGCCGTAAAAGAATCCAGGTATTGGATATTGTTCGTGGTAACGACGTTCGTTCCGAAATGATACGTATAGGTGCCCGCGCCCATTCCGGTCGTCGCTGCCCCGGTGGCGGCGCTTCCGGTATAACTGGTGCTTGTGGTCGCATTGGCCCAATGGGTGAAAACGGCAGTAACAGGCGTCTGTGCAGCAAGGCAGAGCGGAGCAAACACAACGAGTAGGATCAGGGTCTTGTTCATGGGTTGGATTTTAGGTCGGAACCGAAAACTCCCCGAAAAATACGCCCCCTCTCCCTCCGCTGAAACTAAATTAACATAATCTCTTGCCACCTAAGCATTTGCCAATAGAGCCGTCTACGGACAAACTGTCCCGATCTGTCGTAATTCTTGGACTATTTCTTATTGTGAAGAAGCATATACCGGGCCGACTCGAAGATACCATCCGACAAGCGCTCCATCTCCTTTTTCACCGGGCCCAGCTGCACCGCCGCCGGAGTAGGAGCATTGTCCACCACGGAAACCATCTCCTCCTTGCCCGTTTGCAGCTGACGCCGGTAGAAATAATTTCCTTGTACCACTCCGATCCAGGCCTGGTCGGGATCATAGATAAACGCCACCTCCTTGCCACCATACCGCGCCGTGTCCAGCAGATCCCGCCCAAGCGTGGTGTTCCGGTAAGGGATGCCGCAAAGACCCGCCAGGGTCGGCAAAATATCCACCTGCGAACAGATCCTCCCCGACCGCTGCGCGGGAACCAGCCCCGGCGCCCAGATCAACAACGGCACATGCTCACTCGTGAGCCGCTGCTCCGTCCAGGCCTTCGGGAAAAGCGGTCCGGTATCACCCGGGATCCCATGGTCACCTACAAATAAGAAGATGGTGTTTCGGAAATAACCTTCCCCGGACGCCGCTTCGATAAAAGTCCGGTATCCAAAATCGGTATACCGGAACGCATTCATCTCCTCGTTGCTCCCAAACCCATAACGACGAAGCGTATCCAGCGGCGCCGTCACGGGATGAAAGGCCTGCCGGTCTTCAGCAGGAATTGTATAAGGTCGGTGATTATCCGAAGTCTGGATCACCGCGAAGAAGGGTCCCCGCTCCTTTTTCAGTACCTTGTTGGCTTCCAGATAAAGGTTCTTATCGCTGATACCCCACACATCTACTTTTGGAGCACTATAGTCTTCCTGTTCATACAAATGCAATCCCTGGATATTGTCGGTGAGCAACCCCCGGAGATTCGCCCAGCTCGTACTGCCCCCCAGGAAATAATATTTGTCGTATCCGCTGAAATCATCGATAATGGAATGCTGATCCACTGCCGCCGGATTCCGGCTGGACGTCGTATAAGCCTCCGCGACATCGGGAATACCCGTGACCACGGCCCATATCCCCCTGGCCGTACCATAGGTAGGCGTGAAGCAATGGTCGAAGAAAAGCCCGCCCCTGCAAAGACTGTCGAAGAAAGGCGTCGTATTGAGCGGATTCCCCCACATCGAGCTTTTGTAACCGGAGAAGGACTCACAGATGACGACGACCACATTGGGCTTCGAGGTCAGCGCGCCGGGCCTGACCCCCATCTGCCGCTGAAATGCCTCCGGCGTAACGTGCCCGCCCGGCCTCGCCCCGCTGCTGTCGAATCCAAAATACGGCGCTAACACCGGCAAAGCCGCCCTGACCTTCGTCTCGTCGTAGATACTGTGCCGGAATTTCAGACTGCTAAAAAAAGATTGAAACGGATTGAGCGAAAGATTCGCCTGGTAGTCGCTCCCCAAACCAAAGGCATCGCTCCAGCGCAACGGATATTGCCCGATCCGTCCGAAGATAGCCAACCCCAGCAAAAGAAAACACCCAAAGAACCATGCTACCCTCACCCTCCGAACAGACCGCCCCGGAACCGGCCCCTCCCCACGTTCTATCCGGCCGTAAACCCATCGGATCCACCGGCGGATGACCCACGTCCCCGCCACCAGCAACAGCAGGATACGTATCACCGGATAGGTCTGCCAGACCATCGTCGCCGAAATACCGGCATTGCTAAGATAGTTCAGATCGCTGGCGTTGAGCCGTTGTGAAAGATAGCTGTAATGCGCAAAGTCCACCGCATAAAAGAATACCATCAAAAAAGCGCTGAAACCCGTGAGGACCAGGAAAACGCTTCTGCCCGCCTTCGTCTTAAAAGGATCGAAAAAAGGCAGACTCGCCAGGAGAAAAAGCAACAGCACCAATACACCCACGTAACGCCCGTCGAACCGGACGCCGAGCACAAAGGAGGGGAGCACCCCTGTGAACCGATGCCCCTGTGTGGAAAACGCCAGGAACAAAGCCAGACGTAACCCGCTCATGATCAATAAAAAAATAATACCTGTTGAAAAAACCAAACGCACCGTTTTTGGTATATTTGGTAAATTTGTTGCCGATCTGTTTACCATGTCCTTTCTCTTTGTTGCGCCGAATGCGGCTTAAAAGGGCATAAAATTAGATCAATTATATTTAAACATGATGTTAATCGACGCGGGACTGCCTCATCCGGTGTTTTTTCAAAAGATCTTACAGGGTGACTACTGGCTATTCTCCCGTATCAATCAAGACTGGACCTGCGCTCCCCTGGACACTGTCTTCCTCTTTCTGCGCGAAGCGGAATTCTGGGTTCCCTTCTATCTTTTCCTGCTGGTTTTCGCTCTGCTCAACTTCCGCAAAAAAGGCTTGATCTGGTCGCTCTACATGGCCATGACCGTGATCATCAGCGACCTGATCAGCAGCAACCTGATCAAAAACCATCTGGTCTTCCGCCTCCGCCCCTGTCACAACCCGCTTTGGGAAGACTCCATGCGCTTCCTGGCAAACTACTGCCCGGTAGGCTCCAGCTTCACCTCATCGCACGCCTGTAACCATTTCGCGATGGCGTTCTTTATCTACCGGACCCTCCGCCACACCAGCCGTTGGTGGGCCCTGGTATTCCCTTGGGCCTTCTTCATCTCATATGCACAGGTTTATGTCGGCGTCCACTACCCGCTGGATGTGATCTGCGGCGGCCTTGTCGGCGCCGGGATCGGGATCGGGACCAGCCGTGTCTTCCGATCCCAGATCGGCACGCTTTCTTTACCAAACCACACTCCATCCCATGCTTGAGATGATCATCTTAGTATTCCTGATCTTTCTGAACGGCCTGTTCGTCATGGCGGAGATCGCCCTGGTATCCGCCAGGAAAAGCCGCCTCGAGAACCTGGCCGATAACGGCGACGAAAAAGCCCGTTCGGCACTAAAGCTGGCGGAGAACCCCGAACTGTTCCTTTCGACGGCACAGATCGGCATTACCCTCATCGCCATCCTCACCGGTTTCTACTCCGGCGAGAAATTCAGCGCCGACCTCGCCCCTTACCTGGCGAAGATCTCCATCCTCCGGCCCTATGCCGCCAATATCTCGACAGCCCTCATCCTGGTCTTCGTCACCCTGGGGACGATCATCTTCGGGGAATTGATACCCAAACGCATCGGTCTGCTCCGCGCTGAACAGATCGCCCGGCTGGTAGCCCGTCCCGTCCGGATCCTCTCCCTGGTCACCTATCCCATCGTCTGGCTCCTGAACAACAGTAGCAACCTTTTCTTCCGCTTCTTCCAGATCAAACCCTCGGAAGATAGCGCCGTCACCGAAGATGAGATCAAAGCCATCATCAACGAAGGCACGGAACAAGGCACCATCGAAGAGGCGGAACAGGAGATCATCGAACGCGTCTTCCACCTGGGCGACAGAAACATCACCTCCCTGATGACCCACCGCAGCGATATCATCTGGTTCGACCTGCACGAGAACGAAGAGACCATCAAGGAAAAGATCATTAAAGAACCGCATTCCGTCTATCCTATCTGCGACAACGAGATCGACAACATCAAAGGCGTGGTCTCCATCAAAGACCTCTACGTCACCGACGACAGCGTACTCTTTAAAGATATCATGACGCCGGCGCTCTTCGTTCCGGAAAACAATACCGCTTATATGGTCCTGGAAAAATTCAAAGCATCCAAGACCCATTCCTGCTTTATCGTCGACGAATACGGCAGCCTGCTGGGTATGATCACCCTCAACGATATCCTCGAAGCCATCATCGGCGATATCGCCCAGCCCGACGTCGCCGACTACGAGATCAACCAACGCGAGGATGGAAGCTACCTCGTGGACGCCCAGATCCCCTTCTACGATTTTTTGGCCTATTTCCATAAGGCGGACTGGCTCACAGACAACGATAATGACTTCGATACCCTCGCAGGGTTCGTCCTGAGCGAACTGGAACACATCCCCCGTAGCGGGGAAAAACTGGAATGGCGCGGCTTTACCTTCGAGATCGTAGACATGGATGCCCAACGCATCGACAAGGTCCTGGTGAACCCCTCCGAAGAGATCAAAAAAGAATTGAAGGAAGAAGAAGAATCCCACTAATACTCGAACACCGCAACGGCCTCGGGATAGTCCAGCCGCATGCTTTTTCGCTGGCCCCCTACGGTAACATGCATAATATTGATCTGTTGGCTGAAACTGTCATATAAAAGTTCATCCACCGCCTCGATCTTCTTCACGGTAGGCACATCATTGACCTGAAAATAGCTCCAGGTGCCGTCATTCTCCTTCTCACTGCCGACAAAATGCAGGGCCACCGACCGGCCATCTACCTTCAACCGAAGATGCTTTTCCACATACGCGTCGATCAGCTTATCCGAGACCGCCTTCTGCCCCGCCGCGGAAAGATCGACCCTCGACCCGCTCATCTTCTCCAGCACGGCCTCGAAGTCATTCGTGAAGATCTTGCAGCTGATCTCCAGGATCTTATCCTTGGGATTGTGATTGATCTCCGTTACCGAAATATACAGCGGATGCACAGGCCGGAACCCTTCCCCCACCCCCACTAAGCCGAAACAAAGCATGACCGTACTGAACCATTTAAATATGTGGGGCAGATGCCCTTTAAAAAAAGTAGGACATCTGCCCCAAAACGCTAATGATTGGCCTTCGGCCAACGGACCCTTGGTCCGTTTATATAATATTGTAGCCATTTAAAAAGTAAATTTCTGTAAGACAAAAGTCTGGATAATTTTACAAATAGCCGCCGCCGTCCGCAATTTCCGCCCGGGGCGTTCGCCACACATGGAAGACTTCAAGCTTTATTTCGGTATCGGTACGCAGCACATCCTCACGTGGGAAGCCATGGACCATATCCTGTTCGTGGCAGCTCTCTGCCTCCGGTACCAGATAAAAGACTGGAAAAAAGTCGCCGTCCTGGTCACTGCCTTCACCATCGGCCATTCCATCACCCTTGCCCTCAGCGCCTTGGGGATGGTGCATGTCAATACCCGGTGGATCGAATTCCTTATTCCGCTGACAATAGTAGCGACCGCCGTTGATAACCTCCGGCAGCGCAAACAACAGGTAGAACATCCGTCCCGGCTGCCAATGATCTATTTTTTCGCCCTTTTTTTCGGGTTGATCCATGGCCTGGCCTTCGCCAACTCCCTGCTCAGCCTCATCGGTGGAGACAGCCTCGTCGTCCCGCTCCTGGCATTCAACCTGGGCATCGAAGCCGCGCAGCTGCTGGTGGTTGGCATTATCCTGGCAATTTCCTTTATTTTCGTACAGTTGATGCGGGTCCGCCGGACCTGGTGGGTATGGGGCGCTTCAACACTGGTCCTGCTGGCTTCGCTGAAAATGGCTTTCGAACGCTGGCCTTAAAGAAGAGTTTTATTGACCTAAATACACACACATGACTAGACAACTACTGCTTATTTCCCTTTTGGTCGGCGGCTCCGCCGGTCTCCTACGGGCGCAGGATATCAAAAACAACCCCACTTCGAACCACGGGAACAAGTTCGAAGAGCTGGGGACGATCCTGCCGACCCCTAACGAATATCGTACCGCCAGCGGCGCCCCCGGTCCCAAATACTGGCAGCAACGTTGCGACTACGATATCAAAGCAAACCTGGACGAAGACAAACAGCTCCTCACCGGTTCGGAGACCATCACCTATTTCAACAACTCCCCCGATGAGCTGACCTATCTCTGGCTACAGCTGGATGAGAACGAACACAGCGCCAAAAACAACGCTAACTACCAGGACGGCAGCAAGATGCCCGACCTCGTCAGCGACCAGATGCTGGGCCGCGTCCTTTCCACCCCGCCCGCCGAAGATTATGGCGACAACATCACCAGGATCACCGACGCCCTGGGCAAATCGCTGCATTATACGGTCAACAAGACCATGATGCGCGTGGAATTGCCGGCCGTGCTGAAACCCGGTCAGAAATTCATCTTCCATATCAGCTGGAACTATCGGATCACCGACCGCATGAAGCTCGGCGGCCGTGGCGGTTACGAATACTTTCCCGAAGACGGCAACTACCTCTTCACGATGACCCAATGGTACCCCCGGCTATGCGTCTATAGCGATTTCCAGGGTTGGCAGAACCATCAGTTTACCAGCCGCGGGGAATTCGCCCTCACCTTTGGCAACTTCCACGTGGAGATGACCGTCCCCGCCGACCATATCATCGGCGCCACCGGCGAATGCCAGAACTACCAGCAGGTCCTCACGCCGGCACAGTATGCCCGCTGGCAACAGGCGCAGACATCCAAAGAACCCGTCGAGATCGTCACCCTCGCCGAGGCAAAAGCTTCGGAAGTAAAAAAGAACAAAGCCAAAAAGACCTGGATCTTCAAAGCCGATAATGTCCGTGACTTCGCCTGGGGCTCATCCCGCAAATTCGTGATGGACGCCATGCCCGCCTATGTCGAAGGAAAAAAGGTCATGTGTATGAGCTATTACGGCAAAGAAGCTTATAATCTCTATCGCCGTTTCAGCACCAAGGCCGTCGCCCACACGATCAAGACCTATTCTCATTTCACCATTCCCTTCCCCTATCCGGTGGCCCAGAGCGTCGAAGCCTCCAATGGAATGGAATACCCCATGATCTGCTTCAACTACGGCCGTACGGAAAAAGACGGCTCCTATAGCGAAGCCACCAAATACGGGATGCTGGGCGTCGTGATCCACGAAGTGGGCCACAACTTCTTCCCCATGATCATCAACAGCGACGAACGCCAATGGACCTGGATGGACGAAGGTCTCAACTCCTTCGTCGAATACCTCACCGAAGAGCTGTGGGATAATCACTTCCCCGTTCGCGGCAAAGGACCGGCCTGGGCTATCGTCGACTATATGAAATTGCCCAAAGATCAGCTGGAACCCATCATGACTAATTCGGAAGATATCGTCAATTTTGGCCCCAACGCCTATACCAAACCGGCTACCGCCCTCAATATCCTCCGCGAGACGGTCATGGGCCGCGAGCTGTTCGATTATGCCTTTAAGGAATACGCCAGACGCTGGGCCTTCAAACATCCAACCCCGGCCGATCTGTTCCGCACGATGAACGACGCCAGCGCGGAGAATCTCGACTGGTACTGGCGCGGCTGGTTCTACGGCATCGAACCCGTAGACCTCTCCCTCGACAGCGTGAAACACCTGGTCCCCGATTTCGATCATGTTCCCCCGCACACCGATTCCATGGTAGTCAAACACATCGACAAACCCATGCCCGACGGCAAATTCCCGACGGATGTCTCCAAAGAACGGAACCGCGAAGACAAAAATATCACCTTCGCCGACGAAGCCGATACCTCGCTCCACGATTTCTATTACAAATATAACCGCGGTCAGATCCTGTACGATACCGCCAGCTTTACGGTAAAATCGACCTTCATCAACGGTAGGGAGATGAACGGCTTCACCAGCGACGGGCTGGACGACTCCACCCGCGAAAAGCTAAAAAACAAACAATTCTATGAGCTGCAATTCAGCAATAAAGGCGGTCTCGTGATGCCGATCATCATCGAGTGGACCTACAAGGACGGGACTAAAGAGATCGAACGCATCCCCGCCCAGGTCTGGCGTAAGAACGAGACCCACGTGACCAAGATCTTCGTCAAAGACAAGGAAGTGGCCAGCATCAAGCTGGACCCCAACCGCGAAACCGCCGATATCGATGAAAGCAATAACAGCTGGCCCACCGTTTCCACCGAAAGCCGCTTCGAGGTCTTCAAAGCCAAACAGCAGCTCCTCCGTTCCATCCCGCAAACCAACAACCCGATGCAGCTAACGGGCAAAGACAAAAAAGCATTCTAAGGCATCTACGCCTCCAATAAAAAAAGCCCCTGGTCTTTCTTCCAGGGGCTTTTCGTTTAATTCCCGACCTCGTCGGGGTTTTCTCTTTTTTTTACAGTCGTAACACCGCCCCATCCGGATGCTTGGGGTTCGGCACCAGTTCCTGCCTCCTCATATCAATAAAAATATCCATCTCTTCCATCGGTATAGCTCCCAACAATGGTTCGCTATTTCCTGGCAGGACTACCATCCTGCCATCGGTATGCACTTGACCCATAAAAATTATTTTTAAAATCAAAAAAAATTGTTTCTTACCCGCAGCACTATGCGATGCCTCAGGCCCTATAACAAATCTAATTTTTTAAAATTCCTGGAAAAATAATAATCGCCACTACGGCTTTTTGGACTATTTTCAATATATGAAAATGCTTATCCCTTTCCTTCTCCTGGTAAGCGCCCGCACCTTCGCCAGCAAGACAGACACCGTCCTGGTCCACAGCGCCGCCATGAACAAAGACATCAAATGCGTCGTCATCCAACCCGCTAAAACCGCCGGCTCTCCCGAGCATTGGTCCGTCGTCTACCTCCTTCACGGCCATGGCGGCAACTACGCCCAATGGCCTTCCACGGCCCCGCAATTGAAACAGGAGGCCGATGCCCTCGGCATCCTCTTCGTCTGCCCGGACGGCGGTTTCGACAGCTGGTATTTCGACAGCCCCGTCGATCCCGAGGTTCGCTATGAGACCTTCGTCACCAAAGAACTGATCGCCTATGTCGATAGGCATTACCCCACTTTGGCCGACCGCGCCCACCGCGCCATCACCGGCCTGAGCATGGGCGGACACGGCGCCCTCTATCTCGCCATGCATCATAAAGACCTCTTTGGTGCCGCCGGCGCCACCAGCGGCGGCGTCGACTTCCGCCCCTTTCCCGAAAACTGGGGCATCAAAAAGGACCTCGGCAACTACGACGCCAACCGCTCCGTCTGGGATACGCATACCGTGCTCTATGCCGCCGATAGCCTCAGGGACGGCGACCTGAAGCTCATCTTCGATTGCGGCGTCGATGACTTCTTCCTGACCGTCAACCGCGCACTGCACCAAAAATTACTGGAAAAAAAGATTGCCCACGACTATACAGAACGCCCCGGCGGCCACAACGACGCCTACTGGCACAACAGCATCGACTACCAGGTCCTGTTCTTCCACAAATATTTTTCGGGGAATTAGCCGGCCCTCACGCCAAGCCTTTCACCAGAAGCCCGGTGAGTTCGCCATTTTTACCGAACTATCCAAAATTTCGGCATTTTTACCGAACTAATACGTACTCCCATCCTGCACCTTCTTACCCTTCTTGCCGGCCTTCTTTTCGAACTCAAGCACCTCTTTAGGCTTGGCAGCGGTCTGCGGCGCCGCGGCCGTGGTCGTCGAAGAAGCGCCCGGCTTCTCCAATTTTCCCAATGTATAGGTCTCGGTGCGGGCCACCGTGCCCGTGGAAGGATCATAGAACTTCCAGGTGCCATCCCTAACCGCAGCACCCTCGTTTTTCACGACCACGGTCTTATAGGAATCTAATTTATCCACCTCGGCTACCTGCACCGTATCATACAGTTTATCCGGGTTCAATGCCCGCCAGCTCTCCTCACGCAACAGGCTTCCATTCATGCCGAAGTACTGGCAAACGCCGTCTTTCATCCCCCACTTGTAATACTCCACGCCGATGAGGTCTCCCTGGAGACTATAAAGCCGCCAGGTCCCCTCCTTCCGGTTATCTTTATAGACACCCTCCTCTTCATAACCCGGCTCACCCCGGACCTCATCAAAATGGTTGACCCATCGTCCCTGTTTCAGCTCCTTGTTGTCCACACAATTCAAGGTATCGCCCTTGGGACCGACGATATAACTCTTCCACTGAGAATAGCCACGGAGACCGATCAGCTGCAAACCCACCAACACTGTGAGGATGAATATTCGCCGCATAGAAAAATGTTTGAAAAAAGAAATGAAAGCATCCTTGTAAAACTAACGAAAATCATTCCAAATTATTACTTTCAAATCCCAGACATAACTACTTAAAGATCAATATTGAGGAGGGTAACCAATGACCAGGATATCAGGTCTTGGCCCCGCCGGCGCCGGCGGGTGGATATAGTTGACGGCAAATTGACACACCACCCGCATTTTGACCCGCGAGATCACCGGCTTTCCCCCGATCCTGCTCGGCGCGATCCTATACATACTGTTCATTTTATTCGTTACCCATAACACCTCGTGCGCAATCTCCGGTTCACTCACCGTCGTATCACAATAGCTGCTCGTACATATCCCCTGTTTATCGATCACAAACCAGACGATCGCTATCCCGGAGACCATTGTATCCCTATGATAAACGCCCCGAAGATTCTTGTTGAAATACCGCTCGAAATAAGATTTAGACTCCGGCCAGGTCGCCGACGGCGGATTCATATACAGATAGCTCGTATCCCCCGCTTTCCTGCCGATCAGCCGGAATGGAAGGTCCAGCGTATCTCCACCCGCAGGTTCCTGTGCGGCGGCCGGCGTCTCCGCCCAAAGCGTAAGAAAGCAAAATAAAAAAGCCCATTTGGTCATAAGTCCTCGTTTGTATGTATTTTGATGAGCATTAGCAGGGAAATACATATGAACAGACACCTTTTTTTGGCATTTCTTCTCGTACTCACCACACAGTTCACAACAGCGCAGCAGACGACGCCGGTATCCGTACCGACCACCATTCCCAAGATCAAAGCGGCATTGGAACAATCCCCCAACCCCATCCTCTACACCAAACAGATCCTCCAAAAACGGTTTAGGATCGATACCATTATCGTGGGCAAGACCCGGCATTTCGACGGACTCGCCGATAGCCTGGCCTACAACGGAAAAGAAAAAAAGGTCTATGGCCCCTATGGCCCTCCCGGCGGAAAATTCCTCGTACAGCTGCTGAGCAAGGCCCCGAACCAGTTCTATCATGTCGGCCAGATCTTCATCGATACATCCATCTTCCGGAAACGTCTTGCCGATTCCATTGGCAACGTGATCGTCCAAAAGATCCGGGACAGCACTGCTACGTTTGAACAGCTGGCGCAGACCTATTCCATGGGCGGCGAAGCCCCGCTAAAAGGCGACCTGGGCTGGATCGCCCGGGGCATGCTGATGCCGACGATCGAACACGAAATGCTGGTCCATAAAAAAGGGGATGTTTTCAAAGTCTGGACACGCGCCGGCCTGCATATTATAAAGAAATTGGACGACCCCAAACAGGATACGGGCTTCGCCCTGATGTTGCAGGTATTCTTATAGCCGCCGGATGGGCGCCGTGCGGGGCTAGACGCCCAGAAAATAGCGTACCGCTAATTCATATCCCCTAAGCCCAAGTCCGGCAATAGTACCTCTGGCCTTGGCCGAGACATGCGAAAGCCGGCGAAACTCTTCCCGCGCCTGCACATTGCTGATATGCACTTCGATCACCGGCGTCTTGACGGCGGCAATAGCGTCCCCGATAGCCACCGAGGTATGCGTATAGCCGCCGGGATTGATGATGATCCCATCGAACGAAAACCCCACCCGCTGCAACTCATTGATCAGTTCCCCTTCCACATTGCTCTGAAAATAGCTGAACTCCACCAAAGGGAAAAGCACCTTCAGCGCATCGAAATACTGCTCAAAAGTCGTGCTCCCGTATACTTCCGGCTCCCGGGTGCCTAAAAGATTGAGATTGGGCCCATTGATAATGGCAATTCGCATTTAATTATGTTTACGGATCAGTTCGAGGAATTCGTCGAAAAGATAACGGCTGTCATGTGGACCGGGCGTAGCCTCGGGGTGATATTGTACCGAGAACGCCGGCCGGTCCTTTAACCGGATGCCCTCGATCGAGTCGTCATTCAGGTTCACGTGCGTCACCTCGATATTCGTCGCCTTTCTCACCGCTTCCGGATCGACGCCAAACCCATGGTTCTGCGTCGTGATCTCACAACGGCCCGTAACCAGGTTCTTCACGGGATGGTTGAGCCCGCGATGGCCATGGTGCATCTTGAAGGTGGGGATATCGTTGGCCAGGGCTAACAGCTGATGCCCCAAACAGATACCAAATAACGGCTTCTTTTCCCTGAGGATCTCTTTTACCACGGGAATGGCATATTCCATCGGAGCGGGATCTCCGGGACCATTGGATAGGAAATAACCGCTGGGCTCAAAGGCCTTCAGCCGCTCCAGCGAGGTCTTGGCCGGGAAGACCCGCACATAAGCACCCCGGTCCACCATGCACTGCAGGATATGTTTCTTTACCCCAAAATCAAGTACGGCCACCCGCAAAGGCGAGTCTGGATCGCCCAATTCGTATTCCTTTTCCGTACTCACCACCGACGCCAGCTCCAGGCCATCCATATTCGGCGTTTTTGTCAATACCGCCTTGAGCTCGTTCACATCGGTGATCTCCGAGGAGATCACACAATTCATGGCCCCCTTTACCCGTACATGCGCAACCAGCGAGCGCGTGTCCACCCCCTCGATACAAACGATATTGTTGGCCTTGAGATAATCATCCAGCGACCCCTTGGCCATCAGCCGCGAGAACTGCTCCTCCAGGTTGCGGGCGACCAGGCCCCGGATCTTTACCGTGTCGGATTCGATATCGCTGTCCTTGACCCCGTAATTGCCGATATGCACGCTGTTCATGATCAGGATCTGTCCATAATAGCTGGGGTCGGTAAATACTTCCTGGTAACCCGTCATGCCGGTATTGAAACAGATCTCGCCGGCTGCCGTGCCTTTCTTACCAAATGCCTGACCATGATGAACAGTGCCGTCCTCGAGTAACAGGACAGCCGGGGAAAAGGAAGTAGTGTGGGACATGTAAACTAAAAATTTGGCAAAAGTACTAAAAAAGAAGACCCGGCGCACGCGCCGGGTCCCAAAAATATCTGATGAACAACTTACTTAGCGGGTTTTGCCTCTGCCGTTGCTTCGGGTGAAGCGGGAGCATTGGATTCATCGGCCTGTGCGGCAGCACCGGCAGCCTTCTTACGGCTACCACCTGCGCGGCGCGTCTTTTTACCTGCCGCTTCTTTTGCCTCGCCTTTGCCTTTTCCGTAGATCTCGTTGAAGTCTACCAGTTCGATCAGGGCCGTTTCGGCGTTGTCACCCACCCGGGCGCCCAATTTGATAATACGGGTATAACCGCCGGGGCGACCGGCTACTTTCGCAGCGATCTTGTCGAACAGCTCGGTGATGGCTTCCTTATCCTGCAGATAGCTGAACACTACCCGGCGCTGATGCGTGGTGTTGTCCTTGGCTTTCGTGATCAGGGGCTCCACATACGTCCGCAGCGCCTTGGCCTTGGCCAGCGTGGTAACGATCTTTTTGTGGGTGATCAGCTGAATGGCCAGATTGCTCAACAGCGCTTTGCGGTGCGAAGCGGTGCGGCTTAAATTGTTGATTTTGTCTCCGTGACGCATGACTATTTGATTTTAAAGCCTTACACCGTGTCAGGAATTGTAAGACTGTGTTTACTTTCTTTTTATTCATCATCAACTTTGAGCTTGCCAAGGTCCATACCGAAGTGCAGACCACGCTCACCCAGCACCTGCTCGATCTCCGCCAGGGATTTCTGACCGAAATTGCGGAACTTCATCAGGTCTTCCTGCTCGTAGGTCACCAGTTCGCTCAAACTGTTGATCTTGGCGGCTTTCAGACAGTTGAAGGCGCGCACGGAAAGATCCAGGTCCTCCAGCGGGGTCTTCAGGATCTTACGCAGCTGCAAGGTCTGCTCATCGACCAGGTCTTCCTTCTTTTCTTCTTTATTGTCAAAGGTGATGTTCTCGTCCGTAATGATCATCAGGTGCTGGATCAGGATACGGGAAGCCTGTTTAACGGCTTCCTCCGGATGGATCGTACCGTCCGTGGAGACTTCCATGATCAGCTTTTCGAAGTCGGTGCGCTGTTCCACACGCGTATTCTCGATGGAATATTTCACGTTCTTGATGGGCGTGAAGATCGCATCGGTCGGGATATAACCAAACGGTGCATCCTTGGGCTTGTTGTCCTCTGCAGGTACATACCCACGGCCCTTGCCGATGGTGATCTCGATGTCCAGTTTGGCGGAACTGTCCAGCGTGCAGATCAGCAGGCTGGGGTTCATCACCTCGAACGAGGGAGTAGCCTCACCCAGGGTGCCGGCAGTGAATTCCGTTCTATTTTTCAGACTCAAAGTGATCTTCTCCTGAGCCACTTCATGTTCAACCTTCTTCTTGAAGCGAACCTGCTTCAGATTGAGAATAATTTCCACCACGTCTTCCGTCACGCCTTTCAGGGTAGCAAACTCATGGTCCGCCCCCTCGATCTTGACGCCGATGATCGCATATCCTTCCAGCGAGCTCAGCAATACCCGGCGAAGGGCATTCCCAATGGTAACACCATAACCCGGCTCTAAAGGGCGAAATTCGAATTGAGCTTCAAAATCGGTCGCCTTTTGAAGAATGATCTTATCTGGTTTCTGGAAATTTAAAATGGCCATATTTAAATTTACGATTTAACTGTTTTAAACCCGAACGGCCACCAACCGGCGGCCTGTCCTATCTGGGTTACTTCGAATACAACTCAACAATCAACTGCTCCTTAATGTTCTCGGGAACACTCTCCCGCTCAGGAAGCGCGATAAACGTACCCTGGAATTCGGCTTCCGACCAGTCCAGCCAGTTGATCTTGGCATTCTTGCCGCGGATCTGGCTCGTGATTCCCGTGTTCCCCTGAGCGGATTCCTTCAGCCCGATGACATCTCCGGGACGAAGTTCGAAAGAAGGCACATTCACCACTACTCCATTTACCATAATATGCTTGTGCGTGACCAGCTGACGGGCAGCAGGACGCGAAGGCGCAATGCCAAGACGATAAACCGTATTGTCCAGCCGGGCTTCCAGCAATTTGATGAGATTTTCACCGGTTACGCCTTTACGACGGTTGGCTTCATCAAACGTGTTGCGGAACTGGCGCTCCAATACCCCATAGGTGTATTTGGCCTTCTGCTTTTCCTTCAGCTGTAGCGCATACTCGCCCGGAGCCTTACGCTTCTTGGTGCCGCCATGCTGACCGGGAGGATTGCTGTTCTTGGTAAGATACTTGCCATTGCCTAAGATAGGCTCGCCGAAAATGCGACAAATTCTGGTCTTTGGACCCGTGTAACGTGCCATAATTTACTTTGTTAGATTTTTTAGTTCCCGGATAAGATTATTAAAAAATCTTAAAAATGAATCTTACCCAGCTTATCGAAATCGATGTCTGTCCTTGCGGACAGCTGCCTCTCGGCAGCTATGATATACATATAGCTCCCCAATGGGGAGCATATACCTTACCTCGTACTATACGCGACGTTTTTTAGGCGGACGGCAACCATTGTGGGGCTGCGGGGTCACATCCTTGATCATCACCACCTCAATGCCATTGTTGGACAAAGAGCGGATAGCACTCTCACGACCGGAACCGGGCCCCTTTACATACACATCCACTTTTTTCAGCCCGGCGTCAACAGCAGTCTTTGCGGCATCCGCAGAGGCCATCTGGGCGGCATAGGGCGTATTCTTCTTGGAACCCTTGAAACCCATCTTACCGGCGCTGCTCCAGGAAATAACCTGGCCATTCTTGTTGGTGAGGCTGATGATGATGTTGTTGAAGCTGGCAACGATATGTGCGTCACCATAAACATCAACTTTTACGATCCTTTTCTTTGCAGCGGCTTTTGCGCTGTTTGCTTGTGCTTTTGCCATACGCTTTTCAGGTAGTCTTTTGTCGCGGCGCCGTTTTTTTATTACGCCGCCTGTTTTTGATTAACCCCGGAACCCATCTCTTTGATGCCGCCCCGGGACCGGATCAGCCCTCCACCTGCACCAGGTATCCGTAACCGATCCGAATGTTTTGCGTCCCATAAATGGTCCGCTTTGGTGCATATATGCAACATGAACCAGCCCTGCCGAACCAAAAAAATCATCGGCGACTGCTAGCTCATGTGTGTCAACTATTTCTTAGCGACCTTCTTCTTACCGGCAACCGTCTTACGCTTGCCTTTACGCGTACGGCTGTTGGTACGGGTACGCTGACCGCGAACCGGCAGACCCTTACGATGACGCAATCCACGATAGCAGGCAATATCCAGCAAACGCTTGATATTCATCTGAACTTCCGACCGAAGCGCACCCTCCACCTTGAACTCGTTCGTAATGATGTTACGGATGGCGTTCAATTCTTCGTCATTCCACTGGTTCACTTTCTTGTCGAAATCGATCCCTGCTTTAGTCAGGATATACTGAGCAGTAGAACGGCCAATACCGAAGATATAGGTAAGTCCGATCTCCCCTCTTTTATTTTTTGGTAAGTCTACACCGGCAATACGAGCCATATTCTAAATTTACTTTTTTACAATGGTATTAACCCTGACGTTGCTTAAAACGAGGGTTCTTCTTGTTGATGACATACAGCTTCCCCTTCCTTCTCACGATCTTACAATCGGCGCTGCGCTTTTTAATGGATGCACGTACTTTCATGATGAGTTATTTGTCTTTTATTGGTATCATGGAATTCGCCAAGGCTCATTTCATGATAATAACTATTTGTATCTGAATATTATTCTTCCCCTCGACAGGTCATAAGCGCTCATCTCCACACCCACCTTATCGCCCGGCAGGATCCGTATATAATTCATCCTCATTTTCCCCGAGATAGTCGCCAGGATCTCATGCCCGTTTTCCAGCTTCACTCTGAAGTTTGCATTCGATAAGGCTTCCAGAATGATACCATCTTGTTTAATGAGTGCTTGTTTCGCCATACAGTTTTTGGGAGCGCAAAGATAGGAATTAATTGAATTACATCAAAAAATTGGTATAAATATAATTTTTCCGGCCGGACCCACACCGAACCACAGGGTCCGGTCGCCAAAGGCGCAAACCGGTTCCGGGCCGAAACCTGAAAATTACGGCAAGAAATTCATTTTTTAGGAAAAAAGAAGGACTTTTCCGCTAAAAATCAACCTTTAATGCGTCTTAACCTCCCGCACCAGGTCGACCTTGGTCATCTGGTGATAGTGGTTCTGCAGCTGATGCACACTCAAAGGTTGCTGAATATGCCGGCGATCTTCCCGGTACCATATCTCGAAATCGGAAAAATTCCCCGGACGGGACAGCAGGATGCGGAACGGCCCCTTGAGGTATTTGACGGATCCATCCGGCTGTGCCTGCTTCTCAAAACCGAACTCCATCAATTGATTTTCATCTAAGGGAATGGGATACAGATCGTTAGGGCTGTACCAAAAGGCCTGGACAGCAGTTTCAACGGATACTAGATGGTCCCCCTCACTCTTTCCGGTTACTTCCCCTTCTGTCCGCTGGCCTCCAAATTCGACCAGCACGATATCGCCGACGCGTAGTTCATGAAACTGGATCATATGACAATGTTTTAGTCAATATACGAATTTTTGATCACTCCAAGGGCAATCCCGCCAGGCAACGGTCGATGAAAGCCACGTCCTCGGCCGATAACCGCACCTCGGCCGCCTCCGCATTCTCGATCGCCTGCCGGGCATCCCTCGCCCCTACCAATGCAACCGTAATGCCGGGACGCTGCAAGGTCCACCGGATGACCAGCTGACTCAACGTGGCCTTCCTCGCGGCCGCCAGCGGCCGCAACTCATCCAGGAAAGCATTGATCCGGTTCAGATTATTGCCCTGGTAATATTTGCTGTCCCCCCGGTTGTCCCCTTCATTAAAGACATGCCCCGGCTTGATCTTCCCCGTCAATACCCCCCGCTGCAAAGGGCTATACGCCAGGATCGCCTTTTGGTTCGCGATACAATACGGTACCAGCTCGGCCTCGATATCCCGGCGCACCATGCTGTACGGCACCTGGTCCGCCGCCAGCCTGATCGTCTGCCCGGCTTCTTTCATCTGCGCCGTATCATAGTTGCACACACCCGCCGCCCGTACCTTGCCCGCCTTCACCAGGATCTCCAACGCCTCCATGGTCTCGGAAATGGAGGTCGAAGCATCCGGCCAGTGCTGCTGGTAGAGATCGATATAATCCGTTCGCAACCGGCGCAAACTGTCCTCACATTCTTTGATGACACTCTCCTTGCCCCCGTATTTGTAAATGTCCAGTTCCCGGCCGTCGTTATCCTTGCTCTTAAAAGCAAAACTACCACGAGCGAGATCCCAGCGCATCCCAAACTTCGTCATGATCTGCACCTTGTCCCGCGGGATCCCCGCCAGCGCCTCCCCCACGATCTCCTCGCTTGCTCCCATGCCATACACGGCCGCCGTATCGATCGAAGTCACCCCCTGGTCGTAAGAAGCCCGGATAGCCGCGATCGCATCCTTCCGGTCACTGCCTCCCCACATCCATCCCCCGATGGCCCAGGCCCCAAATGTAACGGCCGAAACAGCCAGACCCGATTCACCCAGTTGTCTGTATTCCATATGTCTTTTTTTAGACCGAAATTACAGGCAACCAGCCAAAAAGGGCCTGGCTAACTTTATTTTGAGCATCCATTGGGATCACCGGACCCGCCATCGCCGGCCAGCTGCCGGCTAACTACGTCAGCCGGATACCGCAATGCCAGCGCTCTGATCTCGTAACTAAACCGTTCGAACGTCTCCTGCCATAACCGCGCCTCTCCGGGCGCGTAAGAATAAAAACCATGTTCATTTGCGACACCCCGCCCGCCATCCTTTACGATCCCGTCGATCAGCGCGGGGACTTCCGTCCTGTTGCAAAGTGTAGGGAACAGCTCTTTCATGACCGTATGATAGGCCGCTACACCGGTAAGATCCATCCAGCGAAAAATACCTGCCAGCGTCATCCAATAGCCGGCATTGTTGCGACAGGCCCTGTCTACATCCTCGATAGTGGCAAAGCCGTTCTCGACAAGATAAAAGGCCTCCCGGTATAAAGCATACATCAGCCTGTTCGTGATAAACCCGCGGATGTCCTTACGGACCAGCGTAGGCTCCTTGCCCCAGCAATGCGCAAGCCGGTACAGCCACTCCCCCTTCTGCCATTCACTGCCCTCACCGCAAATGATCTCCAGAAAACGGGTAGTATGCGAAGGCTCGGCCCAATGCAACCCGAAGAATCTCCCCTGATGCCGGGTCTGCTGCTGCAGCAGACTTATCGGTATGGCCGACGTGTTGCTTGTGAGCAGGACCTCCGGCCCGATGACCGTTTCGATCTTTTCATAGACCGCACGTTTGATGGCGATATCCTCCAGCGTGCATTCGATCACCAGCACACAGTCGATCAAATGCGTATAGTCCTCGGTGATATGCAGCCGCGATAAATAGCCCTCGGGCGCCGCCACCGCCAGCCCCTGCCGGTACGATTCGGCGAGATGATCCCGGATGCGTTCTTCGGCCTTCAACAGATCCGTCGCTACCGGAGCCACCGCCAATACGGGATGCCCCGCTATCAACAGACAAGCGCTGATGCTGCATCCCATCAAACCCAGCCCCACTACACCCACCGGCATTTCCGCCGTATTGAATTCTTTTTCCATGGTCAAAATTTCACGCAGGCGGCGGGAAGGAAGTCCATCAGTACGTCGCCAGTCCCGCCACCTCGTCCAACGTACCGAGCCAGCTGCACACCCTCCAACGCCAATCGCCGGGCAATGGCCAAACCCAGCCCTGATGCGGCTCCGGTGATCAACGCGGTCTGATGCCCAAATGTAACAGCCATTTTGAAAAAGTTTTGGCATCGGTAAAATAGCAAATAGGAGAATAGAAAAATCGTTCAACCGTTTGCACCAGATTTGCCGGACGAGATCAAAACACTTTGACCCCGGAGGAATACGTGGCTACCGGCTTGATCTGCAACACCGCCGCAGCGGGAACCTGCATCAGATCCTGATTTAGAATTACGAAATCAGCGCGTTTCCCCGCCTCCAGACTGCCGATCTCTTTTTCCAGACAATCGGCCTTCGCCGCCCAGATCGTCATACCGCGTATCGCCTCCTCCCGGCTGAGCGCATTCTCCGGCTGGAAACCTCCCGCCGGATACCCTTTCGAATCGACCCGGAATACCGCGGCCAAAAACGTCTTGAACGGACTGATATCCTCCACTGGAAAATCGGTACCCAACGGCAGCCAGCCATTCTCCTTCAACAATTGCTTATAGGCATAAGCGCCCTTCAGCCGCTCCGCCCCAAGCCGCTCCCCCGCCCAATACATATCGCTGGTACCATGCGTGGGCTGGACACTGGGGATCACCGAAGCCCGCCCGAATAAGTCGAAGTCCTCCGGCGCGATGACCTGCGCATGTTCGACACGCCAGCGCTTATCGTTCTTCCCTTTCAGATATTTGTTGTAGACCTGCAGGATCATCCGGTTGCCCGAATCCCCAATGGCATGCGTACACAACTGCCAGTCGGTTCCGATCAACCTCGCCGCCAGCGAGTCATAGTGCGCGGGATTACTGAGCAGAAAGCCCTTCCAACCCGGCCTGTCCGTATAATCCGCCAGCAAACAGGCGCCGCGGCTGCCCAACGCGCCGTCGGCATAAGCCTTTACTCCCTTGACATACAACAGATCCGTTTTATAGGGTCCACGCGGCAGATAATAGTCTAACAGATCTGCCCGGTCCCGCAACATAACATACAAGCGCATCTTCAGCTTCCCCGCCCGCTGCAGGGAGTCCAGCCGCTCTATATCGATCCGGTCTAACCCGGGATCGGTGACCGTCGTCAGGCCCTGTGCAAAACAGTTCCGTTGCGCCGCATCGACGCGCTGCCAGAAGTCACCCGCGGAAAGCTCCGGCATCTGCCGGCCTACCAGCCGCTGCGCATTGTCGACGAGTATCCCCGTGAGCTGACCATTCTTTGTCTCGATCGTTCCGCCTACCAGCGTCTGCCCGGCCTTTATCCCCGCCAGCGAAAGCGCGGCAGCATTGGCCAGCAACGCATGTCCATCCACGCGCCCCAGGACCACCGGGGTGTTGGGGAACAGCCGGTTCAATTCCTTGTTGTCGGGGAAATTTTTCCCGGGGAATTTATTCTGGTCCCAGCCATGTCCTTGTATCCACGCCAGACCCGGATGCGTATCGGCAAAGACCTTTACCCGCTGCTCCATCTCCCCGGCGCTCGCACAGCCAAAAAGATTCGCCATAAATAGCGACTCGCCATACTCGACAAAATGTCCATGCGCATCGATAAACCCGGGATAGACAAATTTTCCGCCGGCATCGATCGTATCCTTGGCCGTATACGCCCCAAGAATAGCAGCATCGGATCCCGTGGCCAGGATCTTCCCATCCTTGATCGCCATGGCCTGCGCGGTTCCGAACACAGAATCCACAGTATAAATCTTAGTGTGTAAAACGAGCACATCGGCAGGTTGCCGGGAGTTACAGGAAAAAAGCAGGATGACAGCAAAAGCAGTTAGGTGGTAACGTTTCATGTACTCAATATACGAATTACTCCGCCCAGCTCATCGTATACCCGGGATTTTCGATGGCCAGCGCATCCTCCGTGAGCATCAGCGGATGAAAAGTGTCGACCATCACCGCCAGTTCCTTGGTCTCCCTGGCGCCGAGACTACGCTCAACGGCCCCGGGATGCGGCCCGTGCGGGATGCCCCCGGGATGCAGGGTGATCATCCCCCGGGTGACATGTTTGCGGCTCATAAAATCGCCGTCGACATAATACAAGAGCTCATCGCTGTCGATATTGCTGTGATTGTATGGAGCAGGAATAGAGAGCGGATGATAGTCGAAAAGACGCGGACAGAACGAGCAGACGACAAAGTTATGTCCTTCGAACGTCTGATGTACCGGCGGTGGCTGATGCACGCGGCCCGTGATCGGCTCAAAATCGTGGATACTGAAAGCAAAAGGATAGCAGCATCCATCCCAGCCCATTACGTCGAAAGGATGATGCCCATAATGAATGCCGTAGATCCGGCCCTTTTTTTTCGTGGAGATCAGGAAATCCCCCTTCTCGTTCCGCGGGTCCATCGCCTCCGGTCCGCGGATATCCCGTTCACAATACGGTGAATGCTCCAACAGCTGCCCATATGGGCTCAGATATTTCTTGGGATAACGTATAGGGCTAAAGGACTCGACGATAAAAAGCCGGTTATCGGCGTTATCAAACGTGATCTGGTAGATCGTTCCCCTGGGGATCACCAGGTAATCTCCATAACCGAAAGCCAGCTCCCCATACATCGTCTTCAACGTCCCGCTCCCATGATGGATAAAGATCATTTCGTCGGCGTCGGCATTTTTGTAGAAATAATTTTCCATACTCCGGGTAGGAGCAGCCAGCACGATATGACAGTCATTGTTTACCAGTATCGGCTTCCGGCTTTTCAGGTAATCGGTCTCCGGCTGGATGTTGAACCCTTCGAAACTGCGATGCTTCAACATCTTCTCCTCTGCGATCCGCGGCAGGGCGTCATAAGGTTCGTCCGTGGCGATGATCTCCGTGGGCGGATGGATATGGTACATCAACGAATAATCATTGGAAAACCCTTCGGTGGAGAACAACTGTTCCGAATAGAGCGAACCGTCTTCCTGACGAAACTGGGTATGGCGTTTGTGGGGGATCGTCCCCACGGAGTAATAATGAGGCATGTGCTGATCGTTGGGTTAAAATTAGTTAATTCTTCCTCGTGATCATCGGTTTCCCCCTAACTTTATAAAAAAAATAGTCGCACCGGTGCCCAAAGAATTCGCTCGATTGCTCCTTGTTTCCCTTGCCATTTGTCTCAGCGCCTGTCAACATAAGACCAAATCCGTGAGCTTCTATTACTGGCGGACGACTTATGCACCGGACAGTACGGAGCTCAGGGCGCTGAAACTTAATGAGGTCCACACCCTTTTCGTGCGCTACTTCGATGTTGACTGGCCCGATACCAGCGCGGCGCCCGCACCCGTCTCCCCCATCCGCTTCGCTGTCTCTCCTACCGGATATACCATCGTTCCCGTGATCTTCTTCCGCAACCGCGTCTTCGAAAAACTCGACTCCGCCTCCTCCCGCACCCTGGCCGAAAAAGTACTCGCCCTGGTCCGGCGGATCGATGCCACTGCACACCTGCAACCCGCCGAGACGCAATTCGATTGCGACTGGACCGAACACTCCCGCGATAGCTATTTCCGCTTTATCCGGCAATATCATGTGCTGTCCGGTCTAACCCTTTCCTCTACCATCCGTCTCCACCAGATAAAATATTCCGACCGCACCGGTATCCCACCCGTCGATCACGGCATACTCATGTTCTATAACATGGGGAATATCGATGCGGGCGCCGGCAACTCCATTTACGACCGCACCATAGCCCATCGCTATACGCCGTCGCTTCGCAAGTATCCCCTCCTGCTCGACCTCGCCCTGCCGATCTTCTCCTGGGGCCTCCAGGTCCGCAACGGCAGGGTCATCCAGTTACTCGATAAGATGAACGCCGGCCAGTTCGACAAAGACACCAACTTCAGCAAACTTTCCTCTAACCGGTACGCCGCTAACCACCCCTGTTTTAAAAATGGCTATTATTTCAAAGGCAACGATACCGTCAAAGTCGAAGCCCCAACGGCGGATAATCTGCTCGATATGGTCGACGACGTGAACCAGCATTCCAACCAAAAGATCCGCGACCTCATCTTCTTCGATCTCGACAGCCAAAATCTCCTGCAATATGACAAAGGCCTTTTTAAAGAAGTGCTCGATCGCGCTGAGTAGCACCTGTCTCCTCGGAATCGTTATTGCCCTGGCCTGCACGGACCCCTGGGGCGAAGAATATGGCACCTCCAATTTTACGCCCGAAGTTTTTGTGGCCAGGACCTACAGCCCCTTTTTCTATTCCGTCCAGTTCTATTATGGCATCGACCACGATGAAGCCCAGTTCACCCGCTGGAACCAAACCAATGTAGACGCCTGGGCCTCCTGGCTCGGCAACCATCCTTCGCCGGATGAGCTAAGTTACCTCCTCGACACCGCCAATGCCACGATAATCAACCAAGCCGCCGCCTGGGCGGACGGACGCCGCAGCATCCTCCCTCAACCGCTCGCTGCCTTCCGGCTCTTCAGCAACCGGTCCAATAAAAAGGTCGCCGGGTTCCTGCACTACCTCGTCCTGGCGAAAAAAGCCGAAACCTTCGCCCTGACTCCCATCCGTCAACCATGGGACCAGGACTCCACGAAAAAAAAGCCCTTCGATGCTACCACCCTGGACAAACAATTGCAACAGGGTCTCACCACCACCGACCCCTTTCTGCAGGAACGCTATTGGTTCCAGTTGATCCGCTCGCATTTTTTCAACGGCACCCCGGATCAAACTATCCGGCTTTTCGAAGACTATCGCACCCGATTCCCTGCCAACAAACTCTGGTACCGCAGCCTGGCCTATATGGCCGGCGCCTGGTACAAACGCAAAGAATACGGCAAAGCCAACTACTACTATAGCCGCGTCTTCGACAGCTGCGATGAGCTCAAGACCGTAGCGCATTATAGCTTTCATCCCCAGGAGCAAAACGATTGGAACGCCACCCTGGCCCTCTGCCGCAACAGCGAGGAAAAAGCCACGCTCTGGCAGATGCTCGGCATCTTCTACTCCGACCCCAACCGCGCCATCGAAGAGATCTATAACCTCGACCCGCACTCGGAGAAACTCGATATTCTCCTCTCCCGCGCCGTCAATGTCGCCGAACAAGGCTTCAACCCACATGACGATCCGTACGAGGCGCCTACGTACGATAACCGCCAGGCCTTCGCGCTGATAACCCGCATCGCCACTGCGGGCAACACGGCCAAACCCTGGGTCTGGCAGCTGGCCGCCGGTTACCTGTCTATGCTCAACGAGCAATACGCGGCTGCTGCGAGCTGGTACGAAAAAGCAGAAGCCACCATCCCACACGAGAACGGGCCACAGAAACAATTCCGGTTGTTGAAAATGCTGAATACCATCGACTCCACCCCGACCATCGATCAACCTCTTGAACAAAGACTGCTTCCCGATCTCGAATGGCTCGTCGCGGAGCAAAGAGCCGGCGATATCCGCACCTATGATGCAACCGACTGGCTAAAAAAGACCTTTGCCGCGAAATACAAAAAGACCGGCGATGTTATCAAAGCGGAATGTCTGGTCCACGAGTCAAACTTCTACACCGACAACAAAAAGGTCGAAGCCATGAAAGCGTTTCTCGCCAAACCCGCCAAAACGCCCTACGAAGTGTTCTGTCTGCAGTTTTACGACAATATCAAGCTACCGGACATCTATGCCTACCAGGCGGCCCTGTTGTCAATGAGCGGTCATCCCGACGAGGCCTTGACGGCGATCAGCCACGTCCCCAACGCCGCCAGGGACACGCTCCCCGGCAATCCGTTCAACGCCCGGATCGACGACTGCCACGACTGCGATCACCAGGCCCCGCAAAAGATCAAATACACCCAACTGTCCTTCCTGCAAAAACTAAAGGAACTAAAGGATAAGATCGCCGCCGGCAACGACGTCTATACCAACGCCATCCTCCTCGGCAATGCGCAATACAACTGCACCCATTTCGGCAATGCCCGCGCCTTCTACGAGGGCGAAATTTTGGGCTCCGGCGCCGGCACCCCCGAGACCATCGATTCGGCGTTCCGCGCGCCGCTCACCGACATGAGCTCTGCCATAAAATATTATACCCTGGCCGCCGGCGCCGCCCGCACCGACGAACAACGTGCCAAATGCCAATACCTGCTGGCGAAGTGTCAACGTAATCAATGGTACATGCACTGTTTCAACAGCTTTTATGGCTACGAGGAAAACACGGGTCCGGCCTTCATCGCCTTCGATGGCTTCAAAGGGCTCAAACAATACCCTAACACGAACTATTACAAGGAAGTGATCCGCGAGTGCGGCTATTTTAAAACCTATATCCTAAAAAATCCCTAAACCCATGCTGCGCATCGGCCTGCTCTCCGACACCCATCATTTTCTCGACGAGAACCTCTTCCGGCATTTCGAATCCTGCGACGAGATCTGGCACGCCGGCGACTTCGGCACGATCGCCATCGCCGACCGCCTCGCCGCCTTCAAACCGCTAAAAGGCGTCTATGGGAATATCGATGGGCAGGATATCCGCCAGGTCTATCCCGAGAAATTACGTTGGCGATCGGAAGGCGTCAACGTCTTTATGACGCATATCGGCGGCTATCCGCCCCGCTATAATCCTACGGTAAAAAAAGAATTGGAAAAAGACGCGCCTCAACTCTTTATCTGCGGCCACTCCCATATCCTGAAGATCATGTTTGACGAACAGCTGCACTGTCTCCACATGAACCCCGGCGCCGCAGGCCGCCAGGGCTGGCATACGCTACGCACCGCCGTCCGCTTCACTATCGACGGCACGGACATGAAAGATTGCGAGGTCATCGAACTCGGCCCCCGCGGTTGATCGGCCGGAGCGCCCGGTGAAACTATAGATACTCCAGTAGTTTACTCCTCAGCTCGTTCGGCTTGAACGGTTTACTCACGAAATCATTCATTCCGCAGGCCATGATCTCACTGATGATCTCATTCCTCGGCGAAGCCGTGATCGCAATGATGGGGATATCTTTAAAATGTTTACGGATCTTACGCGTACACGCAAAACCATCCAGCACGGGCATCTGTACGTCCATCAGGATGAGATCGTATTTCCGCCGGCTAACGAATTCCAGGGCCTGACGGCCGTCCACCACGATCTCCAGCTGAGCGCCCCAGCCGGTGATAAAACGCCGGGCGATATTGGCGTTGAAGACATTGTCCTCCGCCAATAGGATGAGTTTATTCTGGAACTGCTCGTTGCTCTTGGAAACCACCTTGGTCGACGTCGACACGGAAGACGGATCGGTTTTCACCCCTTCCTGCAATACCATGGAGAATTGGAATTTAGACCCCTTCCCCGGCGTGCTCGTCACGACGATGGAACTGCCCATCAGCTCTACCAGCCGGGCAGAGATCGATAACCCCAGCCCCGTACCGCCATACAGCCGCGTGGTGTCGCTGTCGGCCTGCGTGAACTGCTCGAAGATCTTTTGCTGTTTATCCTCGGGGATACCGATACCGGAGTCGATCACGGAGAACTGCGCCACATAAGAGGTGCCCTGGTTCTCGATCATCTCGATCTTCAATTTCACAAATCCATCCTGCGTAAATTTGATCGCATTGCTTATCAGGTTGTTCAATACCTGGGACAACCGGAAATTATCCCCCTTGACATAAAAGGGCATTTTTTCGTCGTATTCCACATCGAAGACGATGCTTTTCTCCTTCGCCTTGAAGCTAAACGACTGATAAAGACTTTGCGCCAGGTCACGCAAATTGAAATCGATGGCCGAAAGCTCGATCTTACCCGAATCTAATTTGGTGAAGTCCAGGATGTCGTTGATGATATGCAAAAGACTTTCGCCGGAGAATTGCAACGTCCGCAGATCTTCCTGCTGATCCTCCCGCGGCTGGCTCTGCATCAGGAGATGAGTGATCCCGATGACCGCGTTGAGCGGCGTTCGCAATTCATGGCTCATCACACTGAGGAATTGCGATTTCGCCTTGGCAGCCTGCTCCGCCTTTTCCTTCATCTGCACCAGCTCCTGCTCCCGTTGGCGTCTGCTCGAGATATCCCGGATAAAAGCGCTATAATAGGATTCACTCTCATCCTCGATGGCCGTGACCGTCAATTCAATGGGGAATTCTTCTTTGTTCTTCCGGACAGCCGTCAGCTCGAGCCGCCTGTTCAGGATCGAAATATTGCCGCCCTCCTGGAACCCCTGGAACCCGTTCCAATTCGTATACTCATAAGACAACGGGATAATGGTCTCCATGAGCGTGCGCCCCTTGACCTCCTTTTCCGTATACCCAAAGATCTCCACCGCCGCCTGGTTCCAGTGAATGATATGCCCGTATTGCCCGGTGATGACGATCGCATCCATGGCGGAAGAGATCACCCCGCTCAGCATGATCTCGTTCTTCCGCAATAGCTTTTGCGTCCGCTCGTTCTCCTTGATCTTCTGGTCCAGCGCGATATTCAGCTGCTCCGATTCCGCGAGCTTCTCCAAAAAGATCTGCTCGATCTGCGCCTGGGTAAAGATGCCCAGGTGCTCCCGGTCTACGATCTCCTTGGGAACCAGTGTGACCATGTAGGGAAAGAATTCCAGCTCCTTGTATTTTGTAGAGAAGGTATCGTAACTTTTTTCGAAGATCTTACCCGCAAGCGGCTCGCCATAATTGTTGCCGATAAAATGAAAAACGTCGAAACTCAGGAATTGCAGATTCCTGAAAATATCGGGATCGCGTTTCTTTGTCTCCAACCCGCCCAGCTCGATGATCTTTTTTTCAAAATAGCCGTCACCGGCCCGGCCGAACTTATCCTTGAGCGCCTGCAGAAAAGAATGCAGGAACTGGATCGCCAGGGTGTTTTTTTGCTCCGTCTCGGAAACGAATAAGATATTGAAGATCGACCCATCCGTCAGTAGAACGGGGAATCGCTGCCGGACCCTTTCCCGCAACGACCTTCGGTTTTGCTGATCGACCTGCTCAAAGGAGGTCAGATATTTCTCGAATAAAAGATAGGTATGAAAGACCTCTTCCGCGCTCTTGCCGGCGGATTTGTATCCCAGTTGGATCAGTTGCTCGGCATTCGCAGGTACCGAGATACAGCTGATGAGGAATTCGAACAGCGCTCTATAAAGTGCGGATTGGTCGCCCGACCGTCGGGCAGCGGGTAACCTGCCCCTGCCCTTCAATAATTGCTTTAACATGTAAGTGCAAACGAATTACAAACTGAAGATTAAGCTCCCTTGCTGGCTTTGTAGATCGACCAGAACCCAAGACCGGACAACCCCCAGGTGACCACCAGCGCGGCAAACCAGGCGACGCTGCCGCTGACTTGTCCTAAGAGGCTCTTGAAGATGTTGATCCCGTAATAGTGCTCGATCTGCATGTGCAAATGACCGACGGCCATCACCAGGAAACCCCAGGCCATGAACTGCATGCCCTTGCCGAAACGGCCGCCACGCAACGCATACGCCGTAAGAAAAGCAAAAAAAACGGAGATGAAAAGAAAGGGCAGCTCCATCACGCCAAACCAATAGCTCGAATTCGAAGCATGGTTGATCGCAGCTGCATTGCCGACCTGCAGCAGGTTACACTGCGCCTGGCAAAAGGCCGGGGAGGGAGAAGCAAGCACCCCGATCGTAATAATGAGCAGGAGTAAGGGTCGAAATTTTTTCATAACAATATGGATTTTTAAACAATAAATGGGTCCTGTTTCCCGTCTGGATAAGGTCTGCAACGACCCCGGGGGCCGCATGCAGGACCTGCATATAATTATTAAATAAACGAGTGAGAACTAAATAAATTGCTGTAATCATGCAAAATATCCGTTCAGGGTTTGTTTTCGATGAAAGTCTCAACGCCGCCTTCCTGGCCGAACTATTCGAAGGCGATACTGTTTACGCAGAGACTGTCTTCGAAGATTTCCTGCGGGATCTTCCGGTTTACTGGGAGCGGGTAGAGGCAGCCTACGACAACAAAAATCTTCCCGTTTTGGGAACAAGCGTCCATACCTGCAAGACGCTATTCGGATATGTAGGTTTTACGGATCTTCAGGAACTTTGTCAACAATTCGAGAACAAATGTTCCGTTAATAGTGTGGAAGAACTGCGGCTTGACTACATTTTGCTGATTCAGCGAAAAGAAAGAGCCCAACATATAATAGAAAAAGAATATGATAGGTTGAGACAGTTCAACGGTTCTATCGGATAACAATGTTCACCAACGGACCGGGGTCCGTTTTTTTAGGATTTATCGTTTTCGGATGCTTATGAAGCTTAGTTGTATTATAGTAGAAGATATCCAGATTGCGGCGGATTTTCTTCGTAAATTCTGTGAGAAGAGCGACCTCATCGAAGTAAAGGGGCATTTCCTCAATGTAGCGGATGCCCTGGATTTCCTCGATCAGGAAAAAGTGGACGTGCTCTTCCTCGACGTAGAGATGCCCGGGGCCAACGGCTTCGAGCTGCTCGACCGGTTGACCTATTCTCCCATGATCATCCTCACAACCTCCAAAACCGAATACGCCTTCAACGCCTTTCAATACCATGTGGACGACTACCTGAAAAAACCCTTCACTTTTAAACGCTTTCAGGAAGCAATCCAGAAACTGCAACAAAAAGTCGCCGTGGCCCAGACACCCGTCGCTGCAACACCTGCGCCGACACCGGCTCCTGCAACCACCGCGGATACCGATTTCCTCTTCATCAAAGCCGAAGATAAATTGATCAAGCTCAAGAAAGACGATATCCTCTTTCTCGAAAGCATGCGCGATTACGTCAAGTTCGTGACGCCCGCCAGGAACTATATCACCTATAGCACCCTCAAGAACATGGAAGAGAAATTGATCGGCCCCAATTTCATCAAAGTCCACCGGTCCTATATCGTCAACATCAACAAGATCGACGACATCCGCGGCAACACGATCTATTTGCTTGGCAATCAAATTCCCATCGGCAAAGGCCACAAAGAAGAAGTAGCCGCCCGGCTGAACATCCTCTAACTCCCGCTCCTAAACGCCCCCCGACCGTTCGTCGGGTAATCCTCGCCTTCGTCGGGCCAATCCTCTCCTTGATCGAAAAAGTTTTCGATCTCCACCCGTCTTTTACATCTTTGTATCAGCAAACGAAAACGATCCAATCCGATCCGCCGAAAACCAAAAAGATCCAATCCTAAAAAAGCCAAGAAGAACCCCGATCAATATCCTAAAACCGATCATCCAACATCCGAAGAACCCGAACAAGAATCCAGTATCCCGAACGACTAAGCATCCAAATCCTAAGAACGCAAACCAGATCCATTAAATCCTGAAGACCCGTTTAAATCCGATTATCCAGTGAAAATGTGTTGAACATTGTTGGCCCTGACAAAAAATTGCCGTCGCAGGAAACCCCGCGACGGCTTTCTTTTTACCCCATCCCGTCACTCCCCCATCCGCCCCTCAACGAGTCCCTCAACCGCGCGAAAGTCATTCTCGCCCCCTGCGTTTTCCATTCGTCGGCCAATGTTTACCTTCGTCGGGCGAATCCACTCCTTAGTCGAAAAAGTTTCCAAACCCCCGCTAACTTTAACATCTTTGTATCAGCAAACGAAAACGATCCAATCCAATCCGAAAGAAAACAACCGAACAAAAATCCAGTATCAAAACCAAGATCCAACCCTAAAAAAAACCAATAAGATCCAAACCTAAAAAACCATCCAAGTCCAGGCAAAACCAAAAAGATCCTAAGTCCTAAGAGAAACCGAAAAACCTTCAAAACCGATCCTAAGAACCGTAGAATCCAACCCAAAAACCATCCAAGTCCAACATCCGAAAAAAACTTAGAAGTGCCAGGGTCCATCCCGGGAAAAGTGAAATCCGTCCAAATGATTACCCCTAATTCCCACAGCCTGAATGATCGTTTAAAACCCTGACAAAAAAATTGCCGCCGCGGTCCCCGCGGCGGCTTCATTTTATAACAGCATCATTCAAATCATATCCAGTGCCCAACGCCACCGATGCCCTCCCGGAACGGCCACGGTATCGTCGCAAGCATGATCACCAGCGCCACCAGGATAAGCCAAAAGGTTCGCTTGTGCTTCGCCCCATCGGAAATCGGCTTCTTGGCCGCCCCACGCCCGATCGTGATCAACACGATCGCCACCAGCATCCCAAAGATGTGCTCCACCGCAAAGAACCGGTAAACCCGGTCTTTCATCACCTCCCCAAAACCCAGGTTACGAATATTCGCCAGCCCATAAGGGCCGAAAACCCATAAATAAAGCCCCACCAGCAACGTCGTATGCGCCGAGATCATCAGGAACAAACCTACCTTCTTGTCCCCGGCCGAAAAAGGCTTGCCGGCCGTCATACCGGAATAACTCTTGAAAATAACGACTAACGACAACACCAGGATTACCCAACGCAGCAGACTGTGCAAGTGTAAAAGAAGATCGTACATGCTTAATAGTTTGGGGCCAAAGCTACAACACCATCCATACTCGCTGTTCAAATGGGAAAAAAATCCCGGTCTGGGACTAACTATATATAAACACTTAGTTTATTTAGTTTGACAATCAATCTGTTATAAAATAGGCATCATTTTTAGACCTATGGCGTGTCCGGTTTCAAAAGCCAGTAACTATGAAACGAATCTCTACGCACGTCATCGCCCTTCTCTTTCTCCTCGCCCCCGCCCTCACCGGCAAGGCTATCACGGTGACCTATACCATCAACAGCAATACCAACGCCAGCACGCTCGTACCATCCGTTAACAGCTGCGGGGGTAATACCTGTATCTTTAATATTAAACCCGGCATCACGCTGACCCTCGACGGCGGGGGGCAATGTAAAGGCTGCACCTTCAACTTTGGTACCGTGAACGTCAACTCTACCAGCTTTAACTTCTTTTCACCCGCCAGCACCTTCTATCACGATACGGTAATTTACAACAACGTAGGAAGTACGCAAGGGGGCATCTACCAGGACGATTCGGTTGCCGTCAACTATGCCATCACCCTTGGCAGCACCACGGTCACCATCGACTCCACGAGGATGTCCATCAACAGCGCCCTCACCTGCCAGTCCTGCTCGTTTGATCAAAGCAACATCCACGTCAACTCCCCCCTGACGGTCCAAACAGCCCTCACCGAGGATACGACTACATTTACCTTCACCAGTACCTCGATGAGTTCCTCGAGTCCTATTACTATGGTTGGCGGAGGCATGGTCTTCAACAATAGCTCGTGGGCCGAAAGCAATAACCTTTCAATGACCAATGCCCGTATCGATCTCTATGGCACCTCCAGTTACGCAGGATCGGGTGCCGTTACGCTCGCTAACCACAGCGGGATCGTTATCGGCGACGGTTCTTCTGGCAGCACCGCCCATTTCACCGACAACGGCACAAGCCTCGTCCTCGACAATACCTCGATGATCGGTATCGCCAGTTATAATAATTACTTTTCCGGCGGTGGCCCCAAGAATTACACGTATAAAAATTCCTCCGGTACCACCTCTGCCGTTACAACGGTCGCTAACAACGATAACTGCGGCACGCCCGGTAAGAACGCCTGCAACGACAACTACGTCTATGGCTGCGCCACGCTCACCAGCAGTATTCAGGCTTGCGTGATCCTGGCCATTGCCAATATTTCGCTGAACGCCGTCGGAAACGGCCCCGGCCAGGTTACGCTCTCGTGGAGCGATAACGAATCCACTCCGGCCGAACAGTATACGATCCAACGCAGCACCGGCGATGACGTATGGTCTGCTATCGCTACCGTGACGGCCAACGCCTACACCGCCGGCGACTATCACTATACCGATAACGGCGCTCCGGCCGGCGCTATCTTTTATCGTATCCAACGCACCGACGCTAACGGTTCGCAACAATATTCACCCGAAAGCGCAGTCGACGTTGCCGCGGCCGCCGGCGCCCGTCCCGCCGTGGGTATCTACCCCAACCCCGCCAGCGGTGGCCGTTTTTATATCACCACCACGGGCACCGGCCAGCTCTTCGTCAATATCTATACCAGTACCGGTCAGCTCCTGCTGCATACCGCCCTGCAGGGCCAAACCCAATACCCCATCCAGTTGCCTTCGCAGCCCCTGTCCCTCAGCGCGCTCGTCGTGCAGGTCATTGATCAGAACAACACCCGGAGCTTTACCGTCCTGGTCAGGTAAGTTTTTATTAGTTTTGCCGTATGATAAAATCTTGGAAAATTCTTTTCCTGGTTCCCTTCGTCGCGGCGTTACTGATCACCGCCTGTAATGGTCGCGACAATAAAAAAGAAGACCAGCAGGCGGCCACCCTGCATCAACTGCCGTTTGCCCCCCTCACGGATAGTCTCGAAAACGCCAAAGGCAACCTCGCCGCCGGTTTGTATTTCCGGCGCGGAGAAATGCTGGCCCGCAGCAACCATCATGAACTAGCAGCCGAAGACTACCGGCGTTCCTGGGAATTGAGCCCCGAAGAACACACCGGCTTCCGCTACGCCTCTACCCTGGCCATCATCGGCCAGATCGACCCCGCCGTACAGCTCCTGAAGGACTGTGAAAAAAGATTCCCCACCAATGACGCCTTCCCCTCGATGCTGGGCGATCTCTACCAGCAGGCCGGGAGGAACAAGGAAGCACTCGGCATATACGACGATATGCTACGCCGGGACTCGCTGAACAACGAAGCCTGGTACGAAAAAGGCCTGCTGCTGGAAAAGATCCAGGATACCACGGGCGCTATCGATGCCCTAAAAAAAGCCTTTGCCCTGCAACCGGTGAATACCTATGGCCTGGAGCTGGCCCACCTCTATGCAGAAAGCCGCAACCCCGTAGCCCTCTCCATCTGCGACGACGTCCTCCGCAAAGATTCGGCACACGAAAGCCTCGACCCCCTGTTCATCAAAGGCATCTATTATTCCAATACGGCACAATACAAAAAGGCCATCGCCCAATTCGACTCCTGTATCGGACGCGACTGGAAGTTCACCGACGCTTACCTGGAAAAAGGCATCGCCCTGTACAAACAAAACCGATACGACTCCGCCATGGTCACCTTCCTGATGACCGTAAGAGTTTCGGACACCTACCCCGACGGCTACTACTGGGTGGGCCGGTGCTACGAAGCCACGGGCCATAAGGACCAGGCCATCCTCTACTACCGCCAGGCCCTGGCCCTGGACAAGGATTTCATCGAAGCGGCCAACCATATCAAACAGTTGCAATAGATGGGTTTTTTCCTATCTTTAGTGCGGACAAAAAGATTGAAACATGCCCATTATAGCGCCCTCGTTATTGGCCTCGAATTTTCTCCGCCTGGAAGATGAAGTGAAGATGATCAATGAAAGTAAGGCAGACTGGCTGCATCTCGATGTTATGGACGGCCGGTTCGTTCCCAACATCAGCTTCGGCCTCCCCGTTATCGCCGCCATCCGCAGGGCCACTAAAAAGATCTGCGACGTCCACCTGATGATCCTCGAACCGGAACGCTATGTCGAAGAATTTAAAAAAGTGGGCGCGGACCGGATCACGGTCCACCTTGAAGCCTGCCCCCACCTGCACCGCAATATCCAACAGATAAAACATCTCGGCATGCAGGCCGGCGTAGCGCTCAACCCGCATTCTCCCGCCGAGCTCCTGTCCGATGTCCTCCAGGATCTCGACTCGGTCCTCATCATGAGCGTCAACCCCGGCTTCGGCGGCCAGGAATTTATCCCGCATACCTTCCAAAAGATCCGCAACCTGCGCCGCATGATCCACGACCGCGGCCTCTCGACCCTCATCGAACTGGACGGCGGCGTGACCGTGGAAAATGCCTCCAGCCTCGTGAAATCAGGCGCCGACGTCCTCGTAGCCGGCAACACCGTTTTCTCTTCCAAAGATCCCAAAGCAACTATCCAGAGCCTCAAAAACAGTGATTGATTAAACAAGACTAGCTTGAGAATTGCATTTGCCGCCCTGTTCCTCTTTTCTTTATTACTTACCGGTTCGGCTATGGCCCAAAAAAAACCGGCAGGCGCTGGCAATGCGGCCCCGAAACCCCGCAGACTAGCCTTCGTTTCAGGGACGACGCTCGACGAGAACGATAAACCCCTGCCCGGCGTATCCGTGACTATCCTTGGCCGTCAAAACGGCGGCACGACCTCGGACTCAGGTACCTTTCGCATCCGCGTGCCGGCGGAAAAAGCCTTCGCCCTCGTCTTTTCCTTCACCGGCTTCAAAACCGAACAACGCAATTTCCTCCTCAACAACGAGGAAGAAGAACATGTCGTCGTCCGCATGGAACGAGGCGCCAAAGCCCTCCAGCAGGTAGTCGTCTCCGATCAACGCGAAGGTCGCGAGACCGGCCTCATCCGCGTCAACCCCAAAAATGCGATCAATATCCCCACGCCCATCGGCGGCATCGAAAGCCTGCTCAAGATCTTCGTCGGCTCCAACAACGAACTGACCTCGCAGTATTCCGTCCGCGGCGGCAACTACGACGAGAACCTTACTTATATCGACGACTTCGAGGTCTTCCGCCCTTACCTCGTCAGCAACGCCCAGCAGGAAGGACTCAGCATCATCAACCCGGAAATGACCCGCAGCGTCAACTTCTACACCGGCGGCTTTCAGGCCCGCTTTGGCGACAAAATGTCTTCCGCCCTGGACATCCAATACCGCAAACCCACCGCAACAGACGTTAGATTCGGTGGCTCCGTCTACCTCGGCCTCCTGGAACAGGGTCTACATCTCGAAGGAGCCTCCGCCAACAACAAATTTACTTATAGCATCGGTGTCCGCAATCGCACCAACAGCACCCTGCTCAGCAGCCAGGAGACCAAGGGGACCTACGCTCCCTCCTCCTCCGATGCACAGGCCCAGCTGACGTACCAGTTCAATCCCCGCACCTCGCTGGAATTCCTGGGGACCCTCTCTCAAACCCGCTTTCACCTGATCCCGCAGTCCAGCCAGTTGACCTCCAGCATCTTCTCGCCCTACTATACGGCCAACCTCGGCCTGGATATCTTCTTCAGCGGCCAGGAAAAGGACGAGTACCAGGCCAACCTCCTCGGTCTTTCACTGACCCAAAAGCTTAACCCACGCCTCCGGCTCAAATGGATGGCCTCCCGCTTCGACGACATCGAAACACAGAACTACGATATCACCGGCCAATATCTCTTTGGCGACCGGGATTTCGATAAAAGCAGCGCCACCTACGGTGAGATCACCAACCCGCTGGGCGCGGGAACTTATCAGAATTTCGCCCGCGACCACCTCGATATCGCCGTCTGGAACGCTACACACAAAGGCTACCTCACCCTCAACCACCATTACGTGCAATGGGGCGTAAGTGGCGAGCGACAGATCGTCCACGATCGGCTCGACCAGTGGCAATACCAGGACTCCGCCGGCTACTCCCTGCCCTATACTCCCGGCGTCCCAAGTATCACGGGCGTGGTCAAGGGACAAGACAACCCCGGCATCACCCGCCTCACCGGCTATATCCAGGACAACCTCCTGTTCAGCGATTCCGCCCGCTTCACCCTGCAGGGCGGCGTCAGGTACAATTACAACACACTCAACAAGGAATTCCTCGTCTCCCCCCGTATCGGGGCCTCCTGGAAACCACGGAACCCCAAAAACGATATCGTTTACAGAGCTTCGTTAGGCATCTACGACCAGCCTCCCTTCTTCCGCGAAATGGTACGGCCCGACGGCACCCTCAACACCGGGCTCAAAGCCCAACGCAGCTGGCAGGCCGTCGCCGGGTTCGACAAGAACTTCAAGATCGGCGACCGGCCCTTCCGCTTTACCACCGAAGCCTACTACAAATACATGACCCGCGTAGACCCCTATGATATCAACAACGTCCAGATCCAGTACTTCGCCCTCAATGACGCCAAAGCCTACGCCACGGGCATCGAATTCCGGCTCTTCGGCGAACTGGTGAAAGACGCCGAATCCTGGATCAGCATGGGTTTCATGCGCTCCCGGGAAAAGATCGACACCTTCTATTATAACTATACCCTCGATTCGCTCAACCAACCCATCGATAGCGTCAAAACCCCCATGGGCTGGGTACGCCGGCCGACCGACCGCCTATTCACCTTCGGCCTCTACCTCCAGGACTACCTCGCCACGAATAAAAATCTAAAAGCCTATCTGAATTTTCTCTACGGCAGCAACCTGCCCTTCAATATCCCCGGAAACCTCCGCTACCGCAACGCCCTCACCATCGATCCCTATATCCGCATCGATGTCGGTTTCAGCGCCCTGCTGCTGGATAGCGAGAAAAGCAACCGCCGCAGCCATAGCCCCTTCCGAAGTTTCGAGAATATCTGGGCCACCCTCGAGGTATTCAACATCATCGACCGCCTCAACACCATCTCCTATATGCTGATCAAAGACTTCTCCAATACTACCTACGCCATCCCTAACCGGCTTACCCCCCGCCTCGTCAATCTTAAACTCGTCGGCCGGTTCTAGGCCGCCCCCGCCATCCCAATTCTGCGTTTTTCCGCAATTATTATTCGTAGTATTACGCAATTATTCCCAAAAAACCCGCAATTTTCCTATATTGGGACAGCGTCTATTGTACGCAAAGATCTAATCATATCATTATCAAATATTTAATTTTTTGGCCGCAAATTGGTCTTATTACTTATAAATCGCGCAACTATGAAAACTATAATCGACACCCTAATTAGCCTGCTGAAAAACGGCACTTTTTCCAAGGAAAAAATGCCGGTGCTGATCCCGGTCAGAGTAGTGCCTAAGACTAACCCCTTTCATCAAAGCTAAAACCCCCGACCACATGGTTATGACAATTGAAATTTCGGTCTATCCGAACCCGTTCGAGCATTATATCATGATGGAGATCACTTGCGAATCCGATATCGACTGCATCATCCTGCTCGCCGATGTCAAACAAGGCAAGATCATCCGAATGCTCGGTGCAGGTCTTAAATCCGGTACCAATCGTATTCCCCTGGACAACCTCGAAATGCTCGATGCCGGCAACTACAACCTGGAGATCAAGACCGCCGCTGGCGACGCCGTCTACAAGACCCGGCTCTTCAAGCAGTCCATTGAAAGTCCCTTGATCCATCTGAATTGATCACCTTATCATAAGCAACCTTCGCACCATCCCAGAGGCACTTACCCGGTGCCTCTTTTTTTTTGCGTTACCTGAAGACGCTATCTTTGCGCCATGACCAAGCTCTCCGTTAACATCAATAAATTCGCCACCCTCCGCAATAGCCGTGGCGGTAATAATCCCGATGTGTTGAAAGCTGCCGTGGATGCCCAGGAATTCGGCGCCGACGGCGTCACCGTCCATCCCCGGCCCGACGAACGTCATATCCGCTATAGCGATGTCTACGCCATCAAAAAGATCATCACCACCGAGTTCAATATCGAAGGCAATTCACAGGAACAGAAATTTGTCGACCTCGTCCTGGACGTAAAACCTACCCAGGTGACGCTCGTCCCCGATGCCCTCGACCAGATCACCTCTAACCACGGGTGGGATACCATCCGTCATAAAGACTATCTCGTGGAGATCATAGCCCTATTTAAAAAAGCAGGCATCCGCGTCTCACTCTTCGTCGACCCCGTAGTCGCCATGGTCGAAGGCGCCGCAGAAACCGGCACCGACCGCATCGAACTCTACACCGAGGCCTACGCCCACAACTACCTTGCCGACCCCGCCTCCGCCATCGCCCCCTATCACAAGGCCGCCCTTCGCGCCCACGAACTCGGCCTCGGCCTCAACGCCGGCCACGACCTCGATCTCCATAACCTGCAATATTTTGCCCGCCATATCCCCCATCTCGACGAGGTCTCGATAGGCCACGCGCTGATCTGCGACGCCCTCTATCTGGGCTATGAGAACACCATCCAGCTCTACAAACGGCAGCTCCTGTAGATCTTCAATACCTCCCCCCTTTTCTTCAACGCCCGTCCGCGCCGCCGCTCCATATCCCGTTTATCCGCCTCCGGTGTAAATTCCCTTTCACCCGGTAGGGTAAGCCCTACCTTTAGCCCGCCAACAATCCTCCATCAACAAAAAATGTCTCTTATGAGAAAAGGTCTGACCGCCGGCATTCTGCTGGCCTTGCTCTGCCTCGTATCGCAACCCTCCCTCCACGCTCAGCTCACCAGCCTGCCGAATGGCGGCAACAAGAAAGCGGCGATCACTGAGCGCATAGGCATCACCGATGTTACGCTCCATTACGACCGCCCCGGCGTCAAGGGCCGTGAAAGTAAGATTTGGGGAAGTCTTGTACCCGTGGGGTATGTAGACCAGGGCTTCGGCACGAGCAAAGCCGCCCCCTGGCGCGCCGGAGCTAATGAGAATACTACCATCGAATTTTCCACCGATGTCATGGTCGAAGGCCAACCCCTGCCCGCCGGCAAATATGGCCTCTTCATCGCCTATGACCCCAGCCAGTGCACGCTCATCTTTTCCCGCAACTCCACTTCCTGGGGCAGCTTCTTCTACGACCCCAAGGAGGACGCCCTCCGCGTTAACGTAAAACCGGTTCCCATGGACCACGAGGTAGAATGGCTCAGATACGAGTTCCTCGATGAAAAAGAGAATTCCGCGACCATCGCGCTGGAATGGGAAAAACTGAGTATCCCCTTCAAAGTCGAGGTAGATTACGTTAAGACACAGCTCGAGTCTTTCCGTCGGGAACTGCGCAGCGACAAGGGCTTTACTTATACCGCCTTCGTACAGGCCGCCCAGTTCTGCGCCCAACGCAATGTCGACCTCGAAGAAGGGCTCACCTGGGCCAACGCAGCCATCGACCCCAATATCGGCGGCCAAAAGAATTTCCAGACCCTTTCCACCAAAGCCCAGGTGCTCGCCGCACTCAATCGCCACGACGAGGCCGACGCCATGATGAAGGAGGCCCTGCCCCTGGCCACCATGGGGGAGACCCATCAATATGCCCGGCAGTTGCTGGGACAAAAACGCTACAAAGATGCGCTCGATGTCTTCAAGCTGAACTACGACAAACACCCCAACGAGTTCACGACCAATATGGGGATGGCCCGCGGTCTGTCGGCGAACGGTGATTATAAGAAAGCATTGGAATACCTGAAAAAAGCAGAGGCCCAGGCACCCGATAAAGTCAATAAAGACAATATCGCCCGTTTGATGCCGATGCTGCAGGACGGAAAAGATATCAATTAGCGCCCACCTACATCAGCAACGCAAGCTTCTCCCTGTCGAGGGGTTTATTGAGGAATTTACGGACAAACTGATTGCTTTCTGCCTGCATCCGGTCATCTTCGTCCAGCGAGGTGGTAAGCATCATGATGATACATTTCTTCCTGATGTTTTCGGGCAGGTGCTGATATTCGTTAAGGAAATCAAAGCCGCTCATTTCTGGCATATTGATGTCGAGGAAGATCAGATCAGGAAGCGCTTCAGGGGTTTCATAAAGCGGCTTGAGATAGGCAAGGGCTTCTTTGGCGGAGCTCACGCAGATCACCTTTTCGGCGAATTTCGTCGTTCCCATGACCATTTCCGCAATATAGAGGTCAATTTGATTATCATCAACGACCATTGCTAGTTTATATTTAAATTCCATATCCAACCGGTGTTTTAATTGGCGGGTTGGGCCAGGTTAGGCAGGTGAATCTTGAATTCACTTCCCTTGCCGGGCTCGGATTGGAGCTCGATCGCCCCATGCAGTTTCTCCACGGTCTCCTTTACAATGTACAATCCAAGCCCCGAGCCTATCGATTGGCTCGAGACGCGGTAGAACATATTGAATACCTTTGTCTGGTTCTCCCTGTCGATCCCGATCCCATTGTCCCTGACCCGTATATTGGCGGCGGATTCGGACACTTCCACGCTCACTTCCACCCAGGGTTCGGCAGCCTGCGGATTCTGATACCGGATACTATTGGAGATCAGGTTATTGAGAATGATACCTATGCGGCTTTTATCGGAATAAAAGGCGACCCCATTCCGGATCGACGTCCTTATATCGACTTTTCGTTGGTCATCGGCGCCCATGAACTTCAGGTTGCCGGCAATATCGGCCAGCAGGTCCGTAAAGTGGATCTCCTGGCGGTCGACATCCAACCGCGAGTTCCGGGAATAATCGAGAATGTCCATGATAAAGCCATCCAGCTTTTTTATACTGCTCTTGAGAAGGGTTACATTTTTTTGCATCAAGGGGTCCAGCGTTCCCATTTCACACAGGCCGACCACCCCCAACATGGAAGAAAGCGGCGCCCGGAGATCGTGGGAAACGCTGTAAACGAACCTGTCCAGTTCTTTGTTGGACTTCTTCAGCTCTTGATTTGATTGCAGGAGTACCTTTTTTTGCAACTGTTCTTCCTGGAATCGCCCCATTTCAAAGTTCTGCTCTATCTGGCGTTCGTTTAGCTTCTTCAGTTGAAAGGCCCACAAACCGCAAATAAAAAATATGACTGTCGCCAGGGCCCCATGAATAATAAAAGTCTGGAGGGTCATATAATCCAGCTGAGTAAAATAGATCTTGTCGTATCCTATATATTGCAGGTAGCCAAACGTGGCATGATGTACCATGACCACCGCCGCCAGCGGGATCTGCAATTTCCAATTCTGATACGTGATCAATATGGCACTCCCGACAAAGGCAATAAAATGCATTTCGAATAACCCATGCATCTGGTAAATAAACTGGGCCATAAAAATGGCGAATACCGCGCTTACTATATATTGGTAGACGTTTGAACCGGGTAAAAAGAACCTCGTAGAATAGTAGGCCAGCAAGGAGAGGCTCCCTACCCCTATGGCGACGAGCCAGGTATCGTAAAATAAGGCAAGGAGCACGCCGGTGATGAAGAAGCTGATCAAAAAATAATTCATCAGCCTGTCCGATTTGTGCTTGATCTGTGCCAGATAAACATCGTGCATCACCAGATAAGTTTGTTGAGGTACCATAGGCGCTATTTTTGGGTACAGACGGGCAATTGGCAACCATAAGCCTTCAGTGCATAACCCGCAAAGACGGGCTGATGTATATTGGCGAACAAAGAATCGATCGCCATTTGGGCATAGTTGCTTCTTGTATCCGTGCAGTACCGGCTCCTGTTATAATTGCCCCGGTAGTACAAACGGCGGGTCCCATCCAGCAATACAGCCTGCGGAGTGGAATAAACGCCGCATGCCGCCGCAATAGTAGAATCAAAAGACACGGGGATATCCACGTCGAATTTGCTTTGTATCTGCCTGGCCGTATAATCTTTATTGTTCAGGACGACAATGCCAAAAGAGACCTTATCCCCGTATTTTCTTATAAGCGCTTTGAAATAGGGAATGTTGAAGCGGGAACACGGGCAGTCGGGGTTAAAGAAATGCAGAAATACCGGCTTTTCACCGGAAAAGGGCAATTTTCCACCCAGATCGACATAGGTACCCGTTACGACCGGGTGATATTGTTTGGGAACAGGTGTTGGGAGACTATATTTCCAGTCGGTATACCAGAAAATATAGGCAATGCTGCCAAAAATAGCCAGCAGCCATGCTATGGTAATTAGCTTTTTCACCAGGATCAAGTACCCTCAAACGGCCGGCTATCCCAGATTATTGTATAATTACAATCAATTACATCCCAGCAATTCGCATAACTTCTCCTGCAGGTCCGGCCCCCGCAGATTGCGGCCGACGATCTTCCCGTTGGGATCGATCAAAAAGTTCTGCGGGATCTGCTGGATATGATATTTGACGGCGACGTCATTGTACCAGAATTTCAGATCGCTCACCTGCGTCCATGCCAACCCGTCGTCCTTGATCGCCTTGATCCAGGGCTCCTTGGCCTTGTCCAGCGAGACACCCAGCACCGTGAAATTCTTGTCCTTGAATTTTTTGTAGGTGGCTACCACATTGGGATTTTCCATCCGGCAGGGTCCGCACCAGCTGGCCCAGAAATCGACCAGCACATATTTGCCTTTAAATGAGCTCAGGGTGACCGCTCGCCCCGACGTATCGTTCTGCGTAAAATCGATGGCTTCGGTGCCTACCGCGCCGACCTTGGCCTCGTCCAGCATTTTTTGCAGGTACTGCGCATAATAGCCCTGCTGCACCGCCGGCGACAATGAATGCAGCCGTCTGTCCTGTGCGGCCACGTCCTCCGTCAATTGATTGACGACCACCAGCACGAAAGGCGATACATAAGAATTGGGCTTCGTTTTGATAAATTGATCCAACGCGAAAAAGATACTGTCCGATACCCGCTTGATGCTCCGGGTAAGCGAATCCCGTATCGACATCCCGGCAGGCGAATTGCCCATGGCCACGATCGCATTCAGCTCCTTGAAATACGGCGTGAACTCGGCCTGGAAAGCCACAAAATCATCATTGGCAGGAGAACCGGTGGTCTTCAAACCGGCCAGATCTTCTACGTTGCCCGACATCTGCATCTGGTCGTTGCCCATGAAAAGCGGAGTCTTTTTCTTGGCCGCATCGAAATTGACCTCATACAGGTTGGGCTCCGAAACATGCCCCTTGAGAACGAACTGCCCCCCCTTTACCCGGGTTTCCGCCACCGTATCCGTCGGATTGGAGCCATCCGTCAAAGCCACCCGGGAATTCTCCGGAAGCCCCTGTATCTTGCCGGTCAACATAAATTGAGGCGTACCCGCCTGCTGCGCAAGTCCCATCACCGGCAACGCCAGTAATAGCCCGAAAAAT
>Ga0210396_10000537_pt1 | contig 49292 bp, 44 predicted proteins | sample IncBWH17OmetaG_FD_155466 | JGI IMG/M metagenome (GOLD analysis project Ga0210396, IMG submission 155466) | Forest soil microbial communities from Barre Woods Harvard Forest LTER site, Petersham, Massachusetts, United States - Inc-BW-H-17-O ... | reverse complement strand
CGACTGTCACCTGGTATGCGCTCAATCTGGGCGGAGGAAGGTTCGGGATCTTCGATACGTTTCAGGACGAATCTGGGCGCGAGGCCCACCTGAACGGGGAAATTGCTAAAGCATTGATGGCGAATGCAAAGGACCTTCTGTCGGGCGATCCGCAGATTCACAAGATCGAGATCCTAGCCGCAAAGCAATAATGGGGTCGAAGTAAGAAGGGCGTCGCGAGCAGCGGCGCCCTCGCCGTTTACAGCAGCTCTTAGCCGAAGAGAAATTCCTTCGTCTTCAGTTCCTTGACGCGATCGCGCAGCTTCGCCGCCTTTTCGAACTCGAATTTCTTCGCCGCTTCGCGCATCTCGATTTCCAATTTGGCCACGAACGCATCAAGTTCCTGCTGGCTGCGGAACTCCGGCGTCGTCTCGTCCTGCTCGGTGAGATCCGCGTATTCCGCCTTGAGAATCTGGGCTAGAGACATATCGATGGGACGCAGGATGGATTCCGGGGTGATGCCGTTTTCTTCGTTGTACGCCTGCTGAATCACACGCCGCCGGTCCGTCTCATCCAGTGCGCGCCGCATGGAATCCGTCATCTTGTCCGCATACAAGATCGCGCGCCCATTGATGTTGCGTGCGGCACGACCGATGGTCTGGATGAGTGATCCCTGCGAGCGCAGGAATCCCTCTTTGTCCGCGTCAAGGATGGCAACCAGCGATACCTCCGGCAGGTCAAGGCCTTCGCGCAGAAGGTTGATGCCAATGAGCGCGTCATATTCGCCCTTGCGCAGATCTCGCAGCAGGCGCACACGCTCGAGCGTCTCGATCTCGGAGTGCATGTAGCGGCACTTCACCCCAACCTCGGTGTAGTAGCCGGCCAGGTCTTCGGCCATGCGCTTGGTCAGCGTTGTTACCAGGACGCGCTCATTGTTCTCGGCGCGCTGGCGAATCTCGGCGAGGAGATCGTCGATCTGCCCTTTGATCGGCCGTATCTCGACGGGCGGATCGAGCAAACCCGTGGGGCGGATGATCTGCTCGACGACAACGCCTGAGGACTTGGTCAACTCATACGGCCCCGGAGTGGCCGAGACATAGACGATCTGATTGGTGCGGGTTTCGAACTCGTCGAACTTGAGCGGACGGTTGTCCATGGCCGACGGCAGACGGAAGCCGTAGTCAACCAGATTCTGTTTCCGCGAGCGGTCCCCGTGCCACATGCCGTGCAGCTGCGGCACGGTGACGTGGCTTTCATCAATGAAGAGCAGGTAGTCGCGCGGGAAATAGTCGAGCAGGGTGGGAGGAGCCTCGCCCGGCATACGCCCGCTGAAGTGGCGCGAGTAGTTCTCGATCCCGTGGCAGTAGCCGACGGACTTGATCATCTCCAGGTCAAAGCGGGTTCGCTGGTGCACGCGCTGCGATTCGACCAATCGACCCTGTCCTTCGAGCTCCTTTTCCCACCACTCCAACTCGGCGAGGATAGAGTCCATGGCGGAGCGCTTGCGGTCTGGCTGTACGACGTAGTGGCTCTTCGGATAGATCGGGAGCCGTGCATACTTCTGCCGCACCGTTCCGAAGAGCGGGTCGATCTGCGAGAGCCCTTCGATCTCGTCGCCGAAGAGCTCGATGCGATAAGCCATCTCGTCGTACGTAGGGAAGACCTCGATGACATCACCGCGGACGCGAAATGTGCCGCGCCGGAAGTCACCGTCGTTGCGCTCATAGAGGATTTCGACCAGGCGGCGGGTGATGTCCTCGCGCTTGATCTTCTGCCCGCGTTCAAGCAGCAGCAGCATGCCGTAGTAGGCCTCGGGCGAGCCGAGGCCGTAGATACAGCTGACCGAGGCGACGATGATCGCATCGCGTCGCTCGAAGAGGGAGCGCGTAGCGGAGAGCCGCAGCTTGTCCAGCTCCTCGTTGATGGTTGCTTCCTTCTCGATGTAGAGATCGCCCGACGGTATGTAAGCTTCGGGCTGGTAGTAGTCGTAATAAGAGACGAAGTACTCGACGGCATTCGACGGGAAGAACTGCTTGAACTCGTGGAAGAGCTGTGCGGCAAGCGTCTTGTTGTGCGCCAGGATGAGCGCTGGCCGGTTCATCTCCTCGATGACCTTTGCCATCGTGAAGGTCTTGCCGGAACCGGTTACGCCGAGCAGTGTCTGATGCTGCTCTCCGGCGGCCAGTCCGGAGAGGATCTCTTCGATGGCGCGGCCCTGATCACCGCGCGGCTTGTAATCGCTGACGAGCTGGAAATCCATAGATGAGTTGGTCTCTTGCGGCGAGAGTGACGGCAACTTAGCAGAGCTCGCGTAGTGGACGCATCTGGTCGGCGGACCAGTTCTCCGGCATCAGCAACAGATAGCGGCGGGGCGGCAGATACCACAACAGCATGCGCGCGGCCTGGGCGGCGACCTCGGGATCGGGGAACTCCGAGAATTTGCGCCCGATGACCAGATTGCGTGATGGCGTCATTTGCGGATCGACGACCAGCGCGATGCGCGGTTCCTCCATTTTCCAGCCTTCGGTCAGATGGCGGTAGAGCAAACGCGCGGTATGCTTCGGCAGATAGGCCTCTGACGGCGAGCCGACCATAACCTCGCGCTCAGTCTCGACCTCGGTCTTTTCGACGCCGCTTGCGCCAGCGTGTTGCTGAGGTTTCGCTGCAAGCTCGGCAATGTCATCCGGATCGCCGTCCCATGTTCCATAGGAGCGTAGCGATTCGATCACACCGGTGGGGACCACGTATTCGGCAGCCTCCGGGGAATCTGTATTGTTTTTGAAAAACGCCGCGCCCAGCCCCTGCTCGGCCATGGAGACGAAGAGGTTGGAGAGGCAGTTGGTCTCCACGGCTTCGCCAACCGGCGGGAGCTCCAGCCGCACGTAGGGCATCCCATCCGGCCCGAGGAATACCGGCTCTGCGGGAAGCACGATGGAGGCATTCCAGGCCGCGCCTTGAAATTCGTCCAGCCAGCGGCTGTTGCGCTGCTCGCGCGGAAGCTCCATGGCTTGTGCGAGGCGGTTGGTATCTTCCAGATTGAAGCGCTCCTCGGGAACGGAGACGTAGCGACGTCCCGGCGTTGGTGCTGGGAATGCCGCTGCGGCGGGCTCATCGGAGATCTCTTCGTGCCGCTCCGGCAATTCAGGCTCCGGAATCGCGGACGCCGAAAGGTCCGACGCACTCCCGGGCACCAGCGGTTCCGCCGGCACATTCACCGGCGCATCCGGGTTATACGGCGGCTTCTTCAGTCGATCAAAAAGACCCATGGCTCAATTGTATGGGTCTGAAGCCTTAAGCGTTTTGTGGTATGCCGATGGCCTCCAGCCACTCGAACGGGGCGTCCACAAGGCAATCGGGAGGCGCGTCCGCCAGCGAGTGTGGGGCCAGGCCGAAGCGGCATCCGATGACGCTTGCGCCAGCGTTTCGCGCCGTCAAGACGTCCACGTCGGAGTCGCCGATCATCAAGGTCTGCTCCGGCGTGGCGCTAGCCTCACGCATCAAGGTCTGCAGGCCCAGCGGGTCGGGCTTCTTCGTCTCGAAGGAGTTGCCGCCATAAATCCGGAAGCAATACGGTGCAAGCTCGAGAGTTGCGCAAATCTCCTCGGACGGGCGCACCGGCTTGTTGGTAAGAACCGCGATCCTGGCCTGTGGCAGCGCAGTGGCGATCGTCGACAGGGCCTCGAGCACCCCTTCATAGACATAGGTGTGATCGAGTTTGTGGATGCGGTAGTAGCTCAGAAAAAATGTCACGGCAGTGGTAACGATTTCCTCGTGAGCCGGATCTCCAAGTGCTCGCCGTACCAACATCTGGACGCCGTCACCGATATAGCTGGCGATCACAGGGTCGGGAAGCGCATGACGGCCCAAGTGAGCGAGCGTGGCATTCACGCTGGCGACCAGATCGGCGCGGGAGTCGACAAGCGTGCCGTCGAGGTCGAAGGCAATCAGTCGCAGCGAGGCAGGGGAGGGAAGCGGGTGCAGGCGCTCGATCATACTGCCAGTGTAAAAGCGAAGGGCCGCAGAGATGGGAGTCTGCAGCCCTTCCGATGGAGTCAGATCAGTGAATGCGGATGCTGCCGGAGCCGGTCTCAACTTTTACGGTGGGGCCGCCGCCGTTCACGTTGCCAGTGATGTGGTGGCGCTCCAGGCTGCCCTGCATGCTGATGGTCTGATCAGTGTGAATGGAACCCGAGCCTGTCTCCGCATCGAGTGTGAACTTCGATCCGCCAAGGTTCAGGTCAATGGAGCCGGAACCGGCTTCCACCTTCCAATTGTCCGTCGGCTGTCCTGCAATGCTTACGTCACCCGAGCCGGTTTCGGCCTTCAGACTGCCCTTCACACCGGTGAGGCGGATAGAGCCTGAGCCCGTGCCGGCAGTCACATTGCCTCCGTTGTTGAAATTGACGCGGATGTCCCCGGAGCCCGTTTGCAGGTAGCTGTCGCCGCCCAGATCGTCCCCGTTGACGGAGCCGGAGCCGGTTTCCAGACGGACGCCGCCGTTCATCGAGACCGCTTTCAGGTCGCCCGAGCCGGACTCAGCCTTCAGGTGCGTGTTCTTGGGCGCTGTGATGTCGTAGTCGATCGAGACATGATTCAACCAGCTCTCATGCATCTCGCCGACGCGGATGGTATTGCCACTCTGCTGGATCGGCGGATTGTCGACGACGTGTTTGACCTGATCGTCACTGTTCCCTCCCATCCAACCGTGGTTTGCATGCACATGGCCGATGATGTGTACCTGATTGTCCGACCCTGGGTTGACGTGCACATAACCGGAGCCGGTGGAGACCTCCAGTTGCACCGAGCCGTTGACGCTCAAGGTTTTGTCGAAGGTTCCGTCCGAGGCGAGTGCCAGGGCAGGGATTGCCAGTGTTGCCGCCGTGAGCGCTGCCGCTCGCATTGCCGTCATCGTCATCATTGCTTCTTCTCCCTCTTGTTTACTGCTGCAGGACCACCTTGTCGCCCTCTTTCAACCCGCTGGTGATCTCTGTATTGCTGCCATTTGCCAGGCCCACGGTCACCGCTTGCTTGTGCATACCGTCCTTGGCCTTCGGATCCGGCACATTTACGAACGCATGCTTCTGCGCGTCATAGCTGATCGCCTGCTCGGGAACGGCGAGCACACTCTTGTGCTCGCTGATCAGAATCTCGGCGTTGGCGGTCATCATCGCCTTGATTTCACCGGTCGGATTATCGATCGAGACGCGCACCGCGAATGTTGTGACGTTATCCTTCTCCACTCCGAGCGGTGCGATACGCGTCACCTTACCGTAGAAGACGCGGTTCTTGAAGGATTCAATCCGAATCCGGGCGGGCTGTCCCATATAGACGCTGCCAATGTCAGCCTCGTCCACCTTGCCGTCCACGTAGACCTGGCTGGTGTCGCCGAGCGTGAAGACCAGCGTTGCGGTGGATCCCAGAACGAGAATCGAGCTGACGGCATCACCCACTTCGACGTCGCGAGAAAGGACGACGCCGTCGATGGGCGAAACGATCGTGGTGTAACTCAACTGCTCTTCGAGCTGTTTCAGGCTCGCCTGACTCTCCGCCACCTGAGCCTGTGCCTGTTGCAGCTTGGCGCGGTCCACGACAACGGTGGCAATCGCAGTATTCTGCTTGTTCACATTCGATAGATAGTCGCGGTTGGCGTCGTCCAGAGCCTGCTGGCTCACTATTCCGGCCGCCTTCATCTCCTGATTGCGGCGCAGCGTGGCGGCATACATGGGCAGATCCGGCGCTCGAGCCGCAACTTCATCCTGCTTGATGTCGGCATCGGCGGTCCTGACATTGGCCTCGGCTGCCTGCAGAGTGGCCCGTGCGGCTTCCACCTGGGCGAGAATCTCCACCCGATCCAATTGGGCCAGCACCTGGCCTTTGTGCACCCGGGCGTTTGCATCCACGTACCACTTCTCGACGATGCCGCTGGCCTTCGACTTTACTTCAACCTTCGTGATGGGCTGCACCTTGCCCGTGGCCACGACGCTCTTGGCGATGTCCATACGGCTGATCGAGGCGATGCGGCTGCCGTCAATCTTTGTGCCGCTGCTGTGGGCTACCACGGCGGCAACCAGAACTACCAGGGCGACCAGCGCACCGATTGAGCCCCACAACATGAATCCTTTGCGCTTCCGAGCCGCCACAGTACCCCTCCATCCGGGGAGACGCCCCGGGCCCACCGTATGTTACGCGCGGCTGATGAAAAAGGTTCCCCGGAGCAATTTGGGGTTGGCCTTTGCAGGGTGCGAGAACAAGTTGCGCTTTTTCAGGCCGCAAGCCTGTTGTCCGTCTGCCTGGATAGCCTTCGGATCTCTCGGTTTATGGACACAGCCTGAAGGCCGAGATTGACCACCGACGCATAGACGATGATCTTTTGCGCCGCGACCTGGAATTCAAGGCCGTTCGGCGTGTTTAATCCCGGGCCGAAGAACAGGATGCCTACGTAGGCCAGGAGGAGCAAAAGATAGACGGCATTTGTCCCCGTATAGGCGGGAGGCCAGCTATTGCGAAGCTGCACGATCAAAAGGCTCAGACCATAGGCGAGGAGGAAGCCGAATGCCGCTCTGACAAAGCCGTTATGGGCATCGAGCACGAGGTTCCAAGGCGTCACGGCAATGCCGATGAAACCGAGCCCGGCAATGACTTCGAACGCCTGCGACGCCCATCCAGCGGCCTGTGCGGTGCGACGCCGCGCGGCAATCACCCGCCAGTTCGAGGAGGCCAGAATAAGAGCAATTCCGACCGTTCCCAAGGCGATCAGGAACAGAATGTGCGAGGCGAGGTTCGGGCGTCCGGAAGGAGTAGAGGTGGCACCAAGGTCGCTGAAGAAGTTACGAAAAAAGAGATAGCGACTGGCGACCAACTCATAGACTGCGCCGCCCGGATATACCAGCATGGCAATCGCGGTCAGTAAGAGGAACTGCACGCTGCCATAAATCAGCAAAGAAGCTCGCCAAGCCTGACCGCGAATCCCTGACTCAGTGCTGCTCATGCAGTTCTCCGGTGGTCGCGAAATCAGACCGCGCGTATTTGCCGATCATAACCGGCGGCTACACAGGAAGTTGCGAGCCCCGCCGAGGTGCTGCTTTACCCTATCCACATGGTCCACTGGACACTCTTCCACGTCGTTGCCATTGTCGGCCTCATTTTGGCGAATGGCTTCTTCGTGGCGGCTGAGTTCGCCCTGGTGAGTCTGAGGGCCACCCGGGTCGAACAGTTGCTGGTGCAATCCCGGCCCGGTGCTCGCGCCGTGGCCCAGTTGCGCGGATCGCTCAATGACACCCTCTCCGCGGTGCAATTCGGGGTGACAGTGGCCAGCCTGGCGCTCGGCTGGCTGGGAGAGCCGGTGGTGGCTCCCCTTATTGAGCGGCCCCTGCATGCGCTGCCCCATGCAGCACTGTTTTCTCATGGAGTCAGCGCAGTCATCGCCTTCGCCTGTATCACCTATCTGGAGGTCATCCTGGGCGAGCTGGTGCCGAAGTCGCTCGCTCTGCGGCGACCGGAGCGGCTGGCGCTCGGGGTAGCTCCGCCGATGCTGGCGTTTATTCGGCTGACTCGACCTTTTGTGGTTTTCATGAACAGCTCGGCTAGCCTGGTCCTGCGGCTGTTTCACTCGATCGCGGTCAACGAGGCCGCAGTGCACTCGCCGGACGAGCTGAAACTGATGGCAACCGCAACCCGGCGGCAGGGCCTGCTGCCCCCCTATCAGGAATCACTGATTCATCGAGCGGTAGAGCTGAATACGATTGTTGCTCGAGAGATTATGACGCCCCGTCAGCGGATCTTTTCCCTGCCGGCGAATATGCCGGTGGAAGAGGCGAGCGCCCGGATCGTTGAGGAACAACATTCCCGGGTGCCGATTTACGACCCCGGCCGTGGGCCGGAGCATATTGTCGGCGTCGTGTACTCGAAGGACGTTTCGCGCCTGATGCACTTCGCAATGAGTCGTTCCGTCGGGGTCTCTCGCTCTTCGCGCGGATTGCAACTCGGCCAGATTATGCGCGACATTCTGGTGGTTCCGGAGACCAAGCCCGTGCTCGATCTGCTGCATGAGTTCCAGGAGCGTCGCCGGCATCTGGCGATTGTCGTCGATGAACATGGATCGACGGTTGGCCTGGTGACGGTTGAGGACGCATTGGAACAGCTCGTGGGCGAGATGGAGGATGAGTTCGACGTTGGTATGCGCCGAGCCGCGCGTATGCCTGCCGAGGCGTTCTACCTGGATGGCGGAGTCAACCTGCGGGATCTCGAAACCCAGATGCACTGGTACCTGCCGCGCGATGGCGGCGTGGAGACGCTGGCGGGCTTCCTGCTGGCGCAACTCGGACACATCCCGGTGACTGGCGAGAGCGTCGATTTTGAGGGTCGCCGCTACACTGTTGCCGAGATGAGTGGACACCGCATCAGCCGAGTGCGTATCGAGCCAATACCGTCCAAGAATGCTGCTCATGTGTCTGCGCCGTTGGCACGAGGAGGCGCATGAAGCTGCTGCCCACGCTGGGCCGCCGTCTGCTGTATACGCTTCCGGTTGTCTGGCTGGTGGTCTCGCTGGTCTTTCTGCTCATTCACCTTGTGCCCGGTGATCCGGTGGCACAGATGCTGGGCGAAGGGGCCACCGCGACGGACCTGGATACGCTGCGTCATCAGTACGGACTCGATCTCCCTCTGGGTCAGCAGTATCTCCGCTACTGGCATGGAGTGCTGCACGGTGACCTGGGGCACTCGCTACGGCTGAATGATTCCGTCACTCACCTCATTTTGCAGCGCTATCCATTCACGCTAGAGCTAACGCTGGCCGCGTTGGTGATCGCATTGCTGGCCGCTGTTCCAGCGGGCATTCTTGCCGCGCTGCACCGTGGCAGATGGCAGGACAATACGGTGGGAGTGGTCTCGCTGTTCGGTTTATCTTTTCCTGCATTTGCGCTGGGGCCGATCGCCATTCTGCTGGTTTCGATCAAGCTCGGCTGGCTGCCCGTTTCAGGTGCGGGATCGGTGGCGCACCTCATCCTGCCCGCGATCACGATGGGCTCCGGACTGGCAGCGATCCTGACCCGAATGGTGCGGACCGCCATGCTGGAAGAGCTTGGACAGGACTACGTGAGGACCGCCCGTGCCAAGGGGCTGCCCGAGCGGACGGTCCTCTATCGTCACGCGCTGCGCAACGCTCTGATTCCCATCGTGACCCTGGTGGGACTGCAGTTTGGCGCCTTGCTGGCTGGTGCCATCGTCACGGAGACGATCTTCAGTTGGCCCGGAGTGGGCCGGCTGACGATTACAGCGATCTCGAATCGCGATTACGCACTCGTGCAGGGCTGCATCCTTGCCGTCGGATTGACCTACATCCTGGTCAATCTTGCGACCGATGTTCTCTACGCCGTCCTGAATCCTCGTATTCGTGCCTGACATCCGGGCCTGAGCATGCGGCCCTGAATGGCTTGGCTTGCAGAGGCTGCATCTCATAGGAGATTGTCGATGCCTGCCTCGACCATTCGCACAAGGAGATATCCATGAATATCCGGGAGGCGCTGGGTCTCGCGCCGAAAAAGAAGATCCGCTATGGCTTCGTTGCTCTCGGCGATATTGCACAGGAGGCGATGCTTCCCGGCGTCGAACACACGGGAAACTCGACCATCGCGGCCCTGGTGACTGGCGATCCGGTAAAAGCCGGCCGACTGGCGGAGCGTTACGGCGTAGCACATACCCACAGCTACGACCAATTCCCGGAGATGTTGACGTCGGGGCATGTCGACGCCGTTTATATAGCGACACCGAACTGGCGCCACGCCGAGTTCGTCCTGCCCGCGCTGGCTGCCGGAATCCATGTCCTGGTGGAGAAGCCGCTCGAGATCGACACGGCACGCTGTCAGCAGATCCTCGATGCGCAGAGGTCGTCAAAAGCCAAGTTGATGGTGGCTTACCGATTGCATTTTGAACCAGCGACTGTGGCCGCCATCGAACGTGTCCGCAACGGTGAGCTTGGCGACGTACAGATGTTTACCTCAATTTTTGCGCAGATGATTGATCCAGCGAATCACCGCGCGAAGAACGAGGCGGCTGGACCGGTGCTGGATATGGGGCCCTATCCAGTGAATGCCGTCCGAAACTTATTTGGTGCAGAGCCGACGGAGGTATCAGCTTTTGGATCACGGCATGCAAACTCAGGCCTCGCAGATTTTGACGATACGGTGACAGTGTTGCTCCGTTTTCCCGAAGGGCAGCTCGCGCATTTTGTTGTCTCGTACTACGGCAATGCGATCGATACCTACACAGTGCTCGGGACCAAAGGCTCGCTACGAGTGCAGCCGGGATACACCTACGGCAAATCTCTTGAACACTTTCTGACCATCGGAGAGAAGAGGGACAACATCAGCTACAAAGCCACCGACCAATTTGGCGGAGAGATGAAGTACTTTTCTGACTGCATTCTGCACGGTATCGACCCAGAGCCGGACGCGGAGGAGGGCCTTGCAGATGTCCGAGTGCTGGAGGCCATCCAGCGTTCCCTCGAGACCGGAGAGGTGCAGAAATTGGCGCCACTCGCGCGCTCCAGACGCATCGATCCCGACCAGGTGGTACGCCTCGGCGCGCTCAAAGCCCCGGAGCCGGTCCGCGCTTCAAGTCCTGATAAATAACCGCGGCTGCCGGCTAAACATCAAGGTGGACGATCTGTGCATTCAGCCCAGCCGTTTCGATGTGCAGCCATGCAAAGGTGACGGGAAGCTGAAATCGACGAGGGCCCGCACTCCCAGGGTTCAGGAACAGCACGCCGCGTCGCCACTCGACGAGAGGTTTGTGCGAATGACCAGCGATGACTGCCGAGATTCCGGCGGCCTCCGGATGGAGATCCAGCTTATTCACATCATGCAGCATGTAGATGTGGTGACCGCCGAGTTCCACGAGCTCTGTGGGAGGGAGGTGCCGGCACGGGCCGCCTTCGTCGATATTTCCGCGGATCGCAGTGACCGGCGCCACATGACCCAAGGCATTCAGGATATCGGGAGAGCCAACATCTCCTGCATGGAGGATATGGTCCGCACCCTGCAATCCCTGAATTGCCTCGGGGCGGAGCAGCCCATGTGTGTCGGAGATCACTCCGATGCGCATCGGCTACAGCCCAACTGCCATGCGGGTGCGTGGATCGAGGTAGTCGCGTAGCGCGTCGCCAATGAAGTTGAAGGAAAGCACGCAACCCATCACGGCGAGAGCAGGGAAGACGACAAGGTGCGGCGAGTCGAAGAGGTGGGAGCGCGCATCGTTCAACATGGATCCCCAACTTGGCGCTGGCGCCGGAATGCCGAGGCCCAGAAAGCTGAGAGTCGCCTCCGCGAGGACGGCGCCAGCCATGCCGATGGCCGCCTGCACAAGGATCGGTTGCACGATGTTGGGCACGATGTGCAACGCGAAGATGCGTACATCGGTTGCGCCAAGCGCACGCGCCGCCTCCACAAACTCGCGTTCGCGAACGGCCAGTACCTGCGCCCGCACCAGTCGCGCGTAGCCGACCCAGCCGCTGATAGAGAGCGCGAGCACAAGATTGAGAAGTCCCGGGCCGAGAAAGGCGACGAACGCAATGGCCAGCAGAATTCCTGGAAGAGCCAGGAATGCGTTCATGACGAAGATATTGAGAGCGGTGTCGACCCAACCACCGTAGTAGCCTGCCAGGCCGCCGATCACCATACCGAGGGAAAGCGAGATCGTAACAACGCTTATGGCCACAATCAGAGATATTCGTGCACCATAAAGAATGCGCGAGAAGATATCCCGCCCCAACTCGTCGGTGCCAAACCAGTGTGTGTGGCTGGGAGAGAGCAGGCGGTGGCCCAGGTCGATAGCCGCAGGATCATAGGGTGCAGCCGCTGAGGCCAACAGCGCCATTGCCGCGAAGAGTAAGAGCAGCGAAACTCCAATCACGGCGAGTGGTTGATGTTTCAGCCGATAACCGAGGGAGGCGCGGGCCATGCGGCATGATCGCACAAACCGGAGCGGATAATTTCAATCCCAGTCAATGAACGTGACATCACGCGGGCCGACTGATTTATGCAGTCGGGATTTCCCACGTTCTGTCGTGAGCTCGGCACCACATGCCGCGTCGCGTGCTGCTGCTTTAGTGACCCGAATTACTTCGAGCTCGACGTCAGGATGACGCCGCAGGCGATTCTTGCCCCCGAATTTCCAGACGGGTCGGTCATCATGTCATCGGCTTTTTCGTGAATGACGATCGAGGTGCCATCGTTGGTGAAGACGGAATCCATAGCGTTTGGGTCAAGCGATATGCCCTTTGTGCTGAATTCGGTCTTGTCCGTACCGTCCGGCCCCACCGTTAGATTGAAGGGCATATCGCCCGCATGCGGGCCATTTGGGTTGTTCGTGCCGTGCTGCTTTCCCCCAGGGTTGAAGTGAGCGCCCGCAGACTTAAAGTCGGGTGCATCGCATTTGGCGTTTTGATGGATATGGATGCCGTGCTGACCTGGCGGCAGGTTTTTCACATCCACCTTCACATTGACTGTGCCGTTCTTGCCCGGGCGTAATGTCACAGTTCCGGCATCTTTGCCGTCCGCAGTATGTATCGCTACGACAGCCGGTTTCACCTTCGCAGCGCCTGCTGCAATCGTCCCGGCCGCCACCAGAATGGTCGCAGTGATCATCCGCCCAAATCGCATCTCTCTCCTCCGTACCGGTCAGTGTATTGCGTTCGCTAAGCGTGCGCAGTTGCAGGTTCCACTCCCGAACCAGCCTGCGTCGGTTCCATCGCGAGCAGATTATTGAAGCGATTGAAATAGTTGAACAGGCCGCTGGCGGCCATCAACTCGACGATTTCACCTTCAGTGAAATGAGCCTTCAGATCCCTGAGCTCCGCGTCGTCGAGCGGTCTTTCATTACGGGTGAGGCGCTCGGCCAGCCGAAGGGCCGTCTTCTCGCGGGTGGTGAATTCGTCGCTGTCGCCGAAATGAGGAAGAGCAGCGATCTGCGCCTCGCTGTATCCAAACTTCTTCGCGAGCAGTGAATGGGATGCGAGGCAATATTCGCAGTTGTTCATCTGCGAGGTGCGCACAATCACCAACTCCTTGAGGGAAGTGGGCAGCGTGCCAGTATTCAGCACCGCCTCCATGTGCGCGATCATCGTCTGCAGGATCTCCGGTCGATGGGCGACGGTACGGAACATGTTCGGCACATTGCCGCGTTGCCTCACATACCGATCGTAAATCTCTCCAACTGCCTCGCTCACCTCTCGTCGTCCGAGCCGTGAAATGCGCGTCATAGTCCCACCTCGCTCAGGTTTCTCTCATAGTGTAATTGCTGACTGCTGGGCGCATCCGTTCGTCATTCAAGGGCGAACCAGAAGGTCGCTCCCTGATTCACCGCGCTATGCGCCCAGATGCGTCCATGATGTCCATGGACAACTCGGGCAACAGTAGCCAGCCCAATTCCTGAGCCCCTGAAATCCTTATCACCATGCAGACGGTTGAAGGCCCCGAATAATTTATCCGCATAGGCCATATCGAAGCCCGCACCGTTGTCGCGCACATACCAGGCGCTCTGCTGAGAATCCCAGCCAAAATGGATATGGGCATCGGCAACTTTGGAGGAGAACTTCACCGCGTTGCTCATAAGGTTTTCAAGCGCTATGCGGGTGAGCCGTGGATCGGCGTAGGCATCCAACTCCTGCTCAATGTGGAAGGACAGATCACGGCCTCGATTCTGCTCCTGCAAATCGGAGGCAATGGATTCCGCCAGCCCGCTCATGCTGAAGTTCTCGCGTACGATTTCGGTGCGGGTAATACGCGAAAGTTGGAGCAGCGCATCGATGAGCTGACCCATGCGTTGCACTCCGCCGCGGACTCGCTGGATGTAATCCCTGCCAGCGTCGTCGATGTTGGCGGCGAAGTCCTCCTGAAGAGCCAGGCTGAACCCATCAATTGTTCGCAGAGGCGCTCGCAGATCGTGGGAAACAGAGTAGCTGAAGGCCTCAAGTTCCCGGTTAATGCGTTCCAGTTCGGCCGTACGCACACGCACACGATCCTCTAGTGTTTCGTTTAGCGCGCGGACCTCGGCTGCTCTCGCCTCCGTTTCCTTCTGCGCGAGCAACAACTCTTCGCCGGCAGTCTCTGCGGCGACCCGCAGGTGACGTTCACTGACGAACTGCCAAAGGCCAAAGAGGATGAGGAGGAAATCCAAGGTGCTGGCAAAGACTACGGCGACTCGAGCACGGCGGGTGCTGGCGTTCGTCGATGCCGTTCGGATCGCCAGCAGCCGATCTTCTTCGGTCTCCATCGAATCACATATGGCGCGGATGCGGTCCATTTCGACTTTGCCTGGGCCGCCGATAAGCAGAGGCAAGGGCAAGTTCGGTTCGCCGCGTCTGCGAACGCCGATCGCTGTTTCAAGTACGGTCAGCCGGCGGTCCAGCGCTGCTCGGAGCTCTCGTATACTGTCCTGCTGGCTGGGATTGTCCGACGTCAGAGATTGCAACCGATTCAGTTCCATGGGCAATTCCTGGCGAGCGATCGTGTATGGTTCCAGGTAGCTGTCCATTCCCGATAGCAGAAATCCACGCTCGCCTGTTTCGGCGTTGACGGCTGAACCGAGGACGCGCTCCACCTGATGGACCACTTGCCAGCTATGAGCCACCCAGTATGCGTTGGTTGCCAGCGTTCCAACCGATTGGAAGGCCCACCATGCGTTCAGGAAGACGATAATGGCCGCGATCGGCAACAGCACCGGAAAGAGATTTCTTCGGACCGGAAGTTTCATAACATGTGTCAACATCCTAATGGCGCGCTGGCAAGCCTTCCCGCCCGATGTTGCCGCTAGAGAGTACGAGGTGGGTACTCGGCAAAGATGTTGAGCAGGGGTGATAACGTGCCTATTGCTCGCCTGTATGCGGCCAGGTTCGCCGGGCAAAGTGTGGGAAACTGGCGTCCATGGTCGATGTAGCAGTTGTGGGGGCAGGTCTCGCCGGCCTTTGTTGCGCTGTTCAATTGGAGCAGAGTGGCTTGTCTGTCCAATTGCTGGAAGCCGAAGATGCGCCGGGTGGACGCGTGCGCACCGACCAGACAGACGGTTTTCGCCTGGATCGCGGGTTCCAGATCCTGCTTACGGGTTATCCGGAACTGGTTCATCACTTTGATATGAAGCTGTTGCGTCTACGCCCCTTTGCGAAGGGCGCGCTCGTACGGCATGGCGGTCGCTTTCATCATTTTTCCGATCCATTTCGCGGCTCATTGGGCACTGCGCTCAGCATTGCACTCGATCCTGTGGTCAGCATCCGTGACAAGCTGCGTCTCGCGCGCCTGCGCCATCAGGTGGGACAGGGCGCGCCTGCGGATCTCTTCAGAAAACCAGAATTGACGACTCGTCGCTTTCTCGAGGAATACGGCTTCTCGTCAAAGATGATGGACCGCTTCTTCTCCCCATTTCTTGCCGGGATCTTCCTGGAGCATGAACTGACAACGTCGAGCCGCTATTTCCAATTCCTCTTCCGCATGCTCGCCTATGGCGATGCTGCGGTGCCGGAGAATGGTATGGAGATGTTGCCGCGTCAGCTTGCCGTCCGCTTGAAGAGCGGCACTCTCAGGACAAATGCGCGCGTCAGCGCGCTGAGGCGAAACACGAAGGGATTTGTGCTGGATGTGGTCAACGAAGAGAGCTGTACGGCTCGTGAAATCGTAGTGGCAGTGGATGATCGCCAGGCCCGTTTCCTCCTGGACAGCCAGAAGGGACGCAACCGCCCGCTCAAGGACCAGGTTCAATGGAACCGCACCACAACCTTTTATTACGCTGCCGACCGCACGCCCATCGAGGGGCCGTTGCTCGTGCTCAATGGAGATGGACCGACCGCGGGGCCGGTGAACAATGCCATGGTGTTGAGCCAGGCGAGCGAGCGTTATGCCCCTCCCGGGATGCACCTGATTGCGGCAAACGTAGTCGGTCGTGCGCCACAGTCCGGCTCGCAGATCGAACTCTTGGAGCGCGACGCCCGCACTCAACTGCAGCGGTGGTTCGGGGCAGACGCAAGAAGATGGGCAGTAATCGGAGGCTATCCGATTGTGCACGCGTTGCCGCTCTGCACGCACGCCGAGTGGCAGCAAAGAAATCCGCGCCCGGTGGAGGGCGTATACCTCTGTGGGGACTATCTGGATACGCCGTCAATTCAAGGCGCACTGGCTTCCGGACGCCGGGCTGCCCAGTCAGTCTTGAGTCACTTCCTTTGAGCTGGACTTTTTGACTGCCCCTTTTCCATTTGCTATCGTTAAATGACCATAGGAACGGGCACCGCTCCCGGCACACTCCTCAGTAGCTCAATGGCAGAGCATTCGGCTGTTAACCGAAGGGTTGTAGGTTCGAGTCCTACCTGAGGAGCCAGTCCTTCAACAACTTACGCGCTTCGAGTTCCGGCCACCACAGCCAACTCTGGGGACGTCTCTGTCATGGTTTCCCGCCGATCTAGGAAGTCGAGCACGCTCATCGCCCGCCCCAGCGAGCTGTCGCCGATGTGCCCGTAGCGCTTTGCCATCGTGATCGTCGCCGACGCACTGCAGCCCATAATCTGCGCCAAAATCGCGAAGGGGACTCCGCCCTCGAGCAGACGCGTGCATGCCGTGTGGCGGAGATCGTGAAAGCGGCACTGAATGCCTGATCGTTTGCGCGCGATCTCCCAACCTTCCTTCAACGTGCCCATCGGTTTCAGCGGGTTGATCGCATAGGGCACGCCGTTCTGCCCGTACTTCTCGGAAGGGAAGACGTAATGTCCCGATTCGCGTTCCTCAAATCGCGACGCCCACTCCTTCAACGCTTCGAGCGCCCGTCGATTCAGCGACATCGTGCGACCAGCACCGGCGGCAGTCTTGCTTCGACCGACACGGATCGAGCCGGCGCGGAGATCGATCTGCTTCCACTGCAGCCAGCGCAGCTCTGCCGAGCGCATGCCGGTGTTGGGCGCTAGCACCACCGATGGGTACAGACCGCGGGAGCGACTCTCGAGGACGCCGCGAGTAATTGCTCCTCTTCTTCGTTCGTGAGTGCTTTGCCTGGTGTGTCTTCGACTTTCAACATGCGGACATCCTGGCGGATCGGCTCCCAGAGGCGATTGCGGAGCAGAATGGCGCGAAGGGTGCCAACCTCGAGGTTGATGGTCTTAGCCGCGGCGCCTTCGCGCAATCGCGCCTTTTGGTAGACATCGGTATCCGCGGCATCGATATCGGAGACGAGACGCGATCCGAAGGTCGGAAGCAGATGCTTCAGGTTGCTGCGCTCGATGATGAAGGCGCGCTCGGACAAAACTGGCTGCTTCGCCTGCTGGTAATCCTCACTGGCTAGCGTGAAGAGCCGGGGGCGACCCCGCTTCTTGAGGCCCATGCGGCCGCTCTCGAGCTCGGAGCGGCGCTTGCGCTCGATGTCCTCCGCCAGCTTCTTGTTCCGGGACTTAGTAGATTCGCGAATCCGCACGCCATCAAGATGAAGTCCATCCACCAAATCTTGGAGTTCTTATAGCGGTACACAGACTTGTATCTTCACCCTTTCCTGAGTCTGCGCGCAGCCTCTTTGCGACGGCGCGGCTTCGTGTTCTTTTCATATTGAATCTTGTTATTACGTTTTGTGGTGCATTCGGGGCTGCAGCACATCTTGTTCGGCCTGCTCGCAGTGAAGTACCGGCCACACCCTGGGCGGATACAGAGGCGGATGTCTCGTTTTTGCAGAACGTCGCGTTTAAGCATTGCCATCAAGGCGGCCCGTATGCCAAAGAGCAGAGCAGAATCGCAGGCATCCTCGACCTGATTACTGATCCAGCGAGTCCTTGTCCGAAATGCGTCGATGGACGAGTACTCGTGAAGGCCGAAACCATCGATTCCCTAATCAGCCGTGGTACAGTACCGGCCCTCAAAGGGCACGAATTGGTCTAACCAGAGATCAGGATGCCCGTTATGCAGGATTGCCCGGCAAGCCAGCCCGCGGGTGGTTCACTTCGCGGCGAACTCGTTGTTCGACATCCCGACGAATTGCGCCTCCATCCGAGCCTCGAGAAACTCGGGATAGGACCATTGGTGAGAAACCTGGCCGTCGCGATATCCCAGTCTCAGTTGCGAGTTGAAGAGCTCATCACCATAACTCAAGAGAACTACGTGCTTTCAAGGCTGGCTCATTGGCGATTCGCAACAACCCGATCGGTGACACAGGTTCATTGCCGACAGCTCCCGCTTGACGAAGAGGAAGCCCTTATTTAGGTGCTCCAGCAGCAACAGCAGGCTGAGATGTTGAATCCTTTCCTTCGCATACGTCTTGCCCTGGTGCTTGAGCCTTGGTTCCGCGAAAAGGCACGAGCAAATCAGATCCTCGGAGGTCGGCGTTCGTCAAATCTGACAGAAGCTACCGCCGTTGACGTCAGGTTTGAAATTGCCGGAGTGGCCAGGGCATCCACAGGAAATATAACGAAGGTTAAGCAACTGATCTGCCGGGGAGCTCAGTCGGTAATCGATGCACTGAGCAATGGAGAGGTGACGATCCACCGTGCCCACAGTTGGTTATCGAGGAATCAGGATATTGAACTTCGACGATATCGTATCGAGAAGGGAATCACGAGAAAGAACAGGGATCTTCTAAAAAGGCAGTTGGCGGAGCAACGCAACGAGATGAATTGCGATCTGTCCTCTCTCGCGAATGCCTTAGAGACTATGCCGGTCGAGCTAAGAGCTCAGGTACTGATCGCACGAGCCAACCTTGAGGGACCTGTACTGATAGTATCTTCGGCACTTCTCGAGGTTCTGCAGCAGCAACGAGGGCTGCCTTTGTGAAGCCCAAAGGTTCGCTTCGATCCATAATTGAAATGACGCGTTCTCACTGGGAGCAGGCCGGCAGTACGTGATGCCTTGGCTAAAGCGGCCATTTGTGGGACGTCTAGCTTGGGCGGCGAAGTATATTCCTCGGGATCAGAGGAAAAGACCATCTTCCACACCTGCAAATCAAAAGCGTGTCCTAGCTGTGGGAGTAGGGCAACTCTAGACTGGCAGATTCAGCAAGCGGCCTCTTTGCCTGATATTCCGTTCGTCGGCATAGTCCTCACTATGCCGACATTCTGTGGCAGTTTCTCAAAGACTCTCGTCGAATGTGGCATGATGTTTCGGCCGTGGGGGCGAATGCAATAGCAGAATGGGCCTGGAGCCGACATCGGCTGAAACTGTTCATCATCGTGGTTCCGCACACGTTTGGCGGGGCTCTTGTCTTTAAACCGCATCTCCACCTAATGGTTTCCGCGGGCGGCTTGAACCTATCTACAGACCGCTGGCATGACTCGATCGAGTTCTTCGAAGATGAAATTATGCAGGCGTGGCGTTTCGCTCTAACAGACTATTTGAGGGCGTCCATTAGAAAGCGGCTCTACGTTCCTGATTTGCCACTCAGCTCAGAGCAAACAGTGGCGGCTCAGGCACGCCGACCGTGGAATGTGAAGATCACGAAGGCGATGTCGAAATGGCGTTTCGTCAATTACGCCGGGCGATATATTCGAAGATTGCCGATCTCACAACAACGAATACTGTCAGCGAGCGACACGGAGATTGCTTTCCAATCCAAAGATACACGGGCGAGCAAGAGCGCTGGTTATACAGTGTGGATCGAGCAACGTTGCACGCCAGCAAAATTTATCGATTTGCTCTCACAGCATCTTCCCGATCGTTATCGACATTCAATGCGATACTTCGGTTTGCTGGCACCACGCATGAGAGGATGCAGTTCGAAAGTTTTACGGTTGGCCTTGAACCAGCCAGAACGCAAGGCGCCCCGGCGACGACCCTTAGCGACATTGATTCGCCAGCAGTTTGGCTACGATCCGCTTCTCGACTCGCAAGGAAACCGAATGCGCTGGATGAAATCTATACCCCCGCAGCTTCGAGCCGTTTAGAGAAATCGCTCAGGTACCTGTCACAGTAATCTTCCGCTAGAAATCTTCTACACGGCTTTGTGATCGCAAAGCTGCCACAAGCTCGCTTGAGCTGTGGATTGACGGCGAGTGACTACGCGTCTTCCAACGGCACGCTCGTACAACGATTAGGAGATGTAGTGTGATTTTTGATTCCCCTATTGATCAAGATGAATGCTTTCATGACCGCGGCAACTGTGGCGGGCGCTCTCGGATACGTCTTCAAACATGGGATCGCTAGCGACCTCATACCTGCTGTCCGCAAGGTCCTGCAAGGAAATCCATTCGCTTCGCCACCTCTGTCCATAGAGTGACGGGGAGGTCGAATCCCGCTTTGCCTCGCTCATTCGGGTGCAATTCGTCTGACTCAGAAATTCTTCGGGCCGGATGCTGATGGATGGTTGCGCCCCGAATCTTTCCTCGACATCGCGGTTGATGTCTACGTGCGCGTCTATTCGCTTGTCTTGATGGAGCGATGCGGAAGCAGCTAAGGAACCCATGGCTCCGAAGTTTCCTCAACGGAGACCACGACTGGTAGCTGCACCCCTTTCTGAGTACTGGAGGTTATGTCTAGTCAGATTTTGACGCAAGAATAATGGCTTCCGCAGTTCCGGAGCCGCACATCCCCTGGATCGCTCCGGAAATGCATGCGCCGGCGGAATACTTGTAGCATCCAGTCTTCATTGCGGTCACCGAGACAGGACGTTTTGCGCCGCCGATAATCGCATCCTGGGTCCCGAACGGAGAAGAAGTCCCGAAGTCGACGACGAAGCCCGTATTCTTCTGGGTGGTCTTCCAAACGATTGTCGTGCCCTTCTTCACACAAAAGGTGCCATTCCCCTTCGCTTTAGGAATACCGGCCGTCGCTGAAGCACCGTAGTTGTCGCGCTTCACGTCAACAGTACAGGGGGCGGAGCCGGATCCGCAGGTATTGTCTGCGTTACACAGCGATTGGGGGTTGGATTCCGAGCAAGCATACTTATCATTTTGCGCGTTTGCCGCGGCGCATATCAACAGCACGACGACGCAAGTCAGTAGGCTAGGCCGAATGAAGGCGCCTCGATGAATCTTCATAGAACATCTCCTTGCGAAGGATAGTCACGGTGTCTGTCCAGCAAGCGAGGTTACCGCGGACCATTTTGACCGCAGCTCCTGCTAGTTGACGCCTGGTGTTCCTTTCCAGTCGTTGAGGTCCGATAACTTCCATGCATTTTGTGCCAAATCCCACTGCAACTCGCCCTCTTTACTGAGGACCAGTTGTGCCGCAGGATATAGAACGCCGGTGCTCTTGCTCTTGTCCTGATCATTCAAATCCAGGATCCCAGCGGTCAGATCGAAGGACATCGAGTTGCTGTCGGTCCATGCCTCTGCCATGCGAATCTGGCGATTGGTGACAAAGACTATCTTGCGACCGGTAGGCGTTGGAATTACGTGGATGTAAGAGCAGTCGTTTCCAAGGGTTCCTGTGATCTCGACATGCCCCACTGCTTTCATTTTCTGCAGAGCATTTACCAGGCCCTTATTTTGTGCTTGCTGATATGCCTGGATCAGAATTTGCTTGTCGGCTGGAGTTGAAAACTCGTAGATGTTCAATGTCACGCCGATAGTTTGACCCATTTGGGTGCCCGTGCCAAACGCCTGAGCGTCGATGGTTTCATTTTTGTCTCGAGCAATACCGGGGCGACTTGCCGCTAGTAAGGCCACCAGCACGATGCACTTGACTACGAACGTCAGGTATTTTCGTGTACGCATGTCTATCTCCATCCTACGCTCAGCAGGAATATCGTTCTTCGCGCCGACACCACGGATGTACTCTCATGGGCGGCGACTGATCGTGTGTAACAGTTTGTACTCGCATACATCGCTTGAAAGAACCGGCTTTCCCCGCGAAGTTGATGCCGAATCGGGGATCGTTCTGTCAGTCCACTCCGATTACGGCTGCTGGGCAACTGTCACTTGAGACAGGTGCGTAACAACGGTCCTCTAGGTAGTCTGAGGTGAGGCGCAAGACGCCGCCCAGAGAAGTAAGAAGGAAGCGGGCGCAATTGGCACGGAAGGTATCGATGGCGAGGTAAAAGATATCGCGGAAAATTCTTCGTTCTCTGACCAAGGCTGGGGATTCGCTCATTCTTGACTCGGCGGCCCCTTCACCGGTTACCCAGAAAGACAAGTAGAACGCCAACCGCCACAAAGAAGACGCCCAGCCAGCGCTGGGGGCTTACCCGCTCGCCCAGAAAGGTCAAACCGCCCAGGGCGCCGGCGATATAGCTGAGCGCCGTTACCGGTACAACGAAGCTGACATTCATTCGAGACAGGGCGCCGAGCAGAGAGAAGAAAGCCAGGGCCATCATGCCCACACCAACCCACATCCAGGGCACGCGCAAAGCTCTCAGGATGATCCTGGCAACGTCGCTTGGGTGAAAACTGATGGCGCCGCCGACCTGCTTCATAGCGCGGGAGACGCAGAGTTCACCGCCTGTGCCGGCTACTACAATCATCGTAAATAGAATCGCCTGTACCAAACTAAACATGCTCCGCGGTGCGAGGGTTGGTGCGGCCGACCACAAAAACGCCCAGGGAGATCAGGGCGATGCCAGTCCAGCGCAGTGGTGAAACTCTCTCGCCCAGCATCCAATAGCCAAGCAGCGCAACCACGCCGTACGCGAGGGATGAGGCAGGCTGGACGTAGCTGTAATCAGCCCAGGAGAGGGCCAGTATATACGCGACGAAAAAACAGAGCAGCGAAGCGATTCCCAACCAGATTGTTCCGGAGGTGAAGATTGTGAGACCGGTATGCAGCAGATGCGAGGGAGGCCATAGACCTAATTCACCCACTCTCTTCATGCCCTTGCCGAGTAGGACATTGCCTAGCGGCCCCGCGATCACCATCACTAAGATCAACAGATAGGTCTTCAGGTGAGAATCTTTCAGATGCGTCATCGGCTTGATTCGGGGCTTGTTGTGGCGGCAAACATGCTTTGATTCTATATTCAGCTTATGAAAAGCTCCCCGCAGCATCTTGCGAAAATGTAGCCTTAGCGTGATTTTGCTACCGTAATTTGGCCCCAGCTTGCCGACTAAATTTGGCCCCACCTGGAGCAATCGGCCTACCTTCTCTTAACGGAGGGGTGGGTGGACAGGAGAACCAAGGTGGAGCTATTCGAGCAGATTCGGCGGGAGCATGAGTTTGGAGGAAGCAGCATCCGGGCAGTAGCACGCAAGTTCGGCGTGCATTGCGGGATGGTCCGTCAAGCACTGGCCAGCGCAGTACTTCCGGAACGTATGTATAAACCCCGTGAGTGTCCGCGATGGGGACCAGTGATGCCGTACATCGATGACATTCTGGCCGCCGATCTATCCGCACCCCGCAAGCAGCGGCTTCGGGGAAACTGGTACCGGAAAGACGCACTTGATGACGGCCCTCTGTGTCGAAGCCTGCCGTCAGAATAAGCGCGTTCGGTTCAATACCGTTGCCGCTCTCATCAACGAATTGGTCGAAGCCAGCAACAACAGCCAGCTCAGCCGCGCTCTCGCCCGCTGGAAGAAATGGGATTTGATCGCTCTGGATGAGATGGGCTACGTGCCCCTGGCAGAAGCCGGCGCCGAGTTGCTCTTCCAAGTCATTGCCGATCGAGCAGAGAAGGCTGCCGTCATCATCACCACCAATCTGCCCTTCTCGGAATGGTCGTCGGTCTTCCCCAACACCCGCCTGTGTAAGGCGCTGCTGGACCGCATCACCGACCGCGCTCACATCCTCGAGACCGGAACCGAGTCCTACCGCTTCCGTCGCACCATGGAGCGGAAGAAGAAAACCTAACCAGGGAGGGCCAGATTTCGCCGTCGTTTTACTTCTCCTCCGCTACGCTCCGGAGAAGCAAAACGAACAACACTAACTCACTCCAAGGTGGGGCCAACATTCACCGGCAGCGTGGGTCCAAGTTTCATTGACAGAAACATAGCGTTCAGTTCTCCATCTATCGGCCCTCGTCTATATACATTAGACTGTTAGGTGAGCTGAAAACTGCTCCAGGCTTTTGCGAGCCATTCACGAGGAGGCATAACCCACTTGTGCGGCATCGTCGGGTTCACGACCAAAAGCTGGCGCCCGGAGCACGACCGCATCCAGAATGCGACAGGGACCCTTATTCATCGTGGACCGGACCAGCAGGGCGTATTTCGATCCAGATTGTGCTCACTCGGCGCAACCCGCTTGAAGATCGTTGACCTCGCTTCGGGCGACCAGCCTGTCTTTTCTGAAGATCGCGACTCTGTGATTGTCTTCAATGGGGAGATTTACAATCATCTCTCTATCCGGCAGGAGCTCGAAGCGCTGGGTCGCCGCTTTCAGACCCACTGCGATACAGAGACCGTCCTACAAGCTTTTCTCGAGTGGGATACGGATTGCTTCTCGCGCTTCCGCGGTATGTTCGCCGTTGCGATCTGGAGCAATGCCGGACAGCGGCTGGTATTAGCTCGCGACCGCCTCGGAATCAAACCGCTCTACATCGCGGAACGCGGAGATGATCTCCTATTTGCCTCGGAGCTGAAGGGAATTCTCGTTCATCCCGAGATAGACCGGGAGCTGAGTCTGGAGGGACTGGACTGTTATCTCTCAATGAATTACGTCCCGTGTCCCTGGACGCTGGTTGCGGGAGTTGAGAAGCTGCCGCCCGGCCGGTGGCTTGAATGGCGAGGCGGACGCAGGACCGAGCAGGCTTATTGGCGCATCCCGGCGATGGCGCCCCAGACAACGTCGCTCGAAGACGCAAAAGCGGAACTTGATTCTCTCCTGGACTCGTCGGTTCGAGAGCATCTGATGGCGGACGTACCGTCCGGAATTTGGCTCAGCGGCGGTCTGGATTCATCGACGATCCTGCACTACGCCGCCCAGACATCCAAGTCGCGCATCCGGACCTTCTCGATCGCTTTTAACGGTCGCAGCTTTGACGAGACGAAATATATCGAGCAGGTAGTTGAACATTACGGGACAGATCACGAACAACTGGACTTGAGCCCGGAGCAGGATCTGGAAGGCGCGATCGAGAACTTCGCGTACTACTCGGATGAGCCAAGCGCGGATTCCGGAGCTTTGCCCGTCTGGTTTCTCTCCAGACTCTGTAAGACGCGCACGACCGTCGCTTTTAGCGGAGAAGGCGCCGATGAGATATTCGGCGGTTACCTTACTTATCGCGCGAACCGTATCGCGAGCCGTATTCAGCATCTTCCTAAAGGAGCGATCAGCTTGGCCCTCAGGGGCTTGAGCCTTTGGCCCGTTTCGAGCGAGAAGATCAGCCTGGAATACAAGCTGAAGCGTCTGCTTGAAGGCAGCCTGATGCCGCCGGAGCGATCCCATGTTTACTGGAATGGAACCTTTTCAGAGGCCCAAAAGGGGGCGATTGTCCGCACCCCGCTGCCCGCAAGCCTGACAGGCATTCTTGCTCGCCTTGGAGAAAGACTCCCGGGGGATGGGGTTGCACCTTTTCTTGAGTTTGACCAGGAATACTATCTTCCCGATGATATCCTAGTAAAATCCGACCGCATGAGCATGGCGCACGCGGTCGAAGTCCGCCCTCCCTTCCTGGACCATCGCATCGTGGAATTTGCCGCGACCCTCCCCACCGATCTCAAGGTTCGTGGGACAAGCCAGAAGTATCTGCTCAAGGAACTGATGAATCCCAAGTTGCCCACGGCGATCGTGCGCCGCAAGAAGATCGGCTTCGATATCCCGGCGCACGAATGGTTGCGGGGAACGCTTCGATCGATGATGGTGGAAACGTTGACCTTGGCAGAAGCAGAGCACTCTGAATTGTTTTGCTTTGAGACGATTCGAAGCTATATGCAACTTCACCTGAACAAGCAGATCAATGTCGGCTTCCATCTCTGGGGCCTGATGATTCTTTTTTTGTGGATGAAACGATGGAATATTCAGTCAGCGCCGTCTCCGAGGTCGAGGAGGCTGACGCTCGCGGTCGAAGGGTAAGCAGCCGACAGGTTTTTCTGGTTGTCATCCTCTTCGCTGCGGCGGTTTATCTTGGCTGCATCCTGTCTCCGCCATCGCTGATGGACGACGTGGATGCGGTACAGGCGCAGATCGCTCGAAATATGCTGACGTCGGGCGATTGGGTTACCGCGCGCCTGGATGGAGTGGCGTACCTCGAAAAGCCTCCCCTCCTTTACTGGATGATCGTTTGTTCGTACAAAATTTTTGGCGTGCATGACTGGGTTGCGCGCATCCCGGTCGCGCTTTCCGCGGTGGGATTATGCTGGCTGACCGCAGCGTTTGGAATCTGGGCCTTCGGGAGACGCGCCGGACTCTACGCGGGCCTGTGCATGGCAACCTGCATTGGATTATGGCTCTTTACGCGCGTGCTGTTTCCCGACGCAATGCAAACCGTCACCATCGCCTTGGCCATGTGGGCATTTCTTCGGGTTCTCGATCCCGAGGAGCGGCATCCGCGCGCTTGGGCAGCGACGCTCGCGGCCAGCCTGGGCGTCGGTTTGCTGCTGAAAAGCCTGATTGCCATCGTTTTTCCCATCGGAGCCGCGGTCGTCTACCTCTCGTGCACGCGCCAGCTCTTCTCGGCGCAGGTCTGGAGGCGGCTTGGGCCCTTCAGCGGGGCGTTGATAATCCTGCTCGTTGCCGCCCCATGGCACATCCTTGCCACGCTGCGCAATCCGCCCTACTTCTCCTTCACCATGAAGAGCATTCTCGGGCAGTATCACGGTTTCCTGTGGTTTTTCTTCATCAACGAGCAGCTTCTTCGCTTCCTGAATCTTCGCTATCCGCGCGATTACAGCACTGTTCCTCGCCTCTATTTCTGGCTCTTCAACCTGATCTGGATTTTTCCCTGGAGCGTCTACCTTCCGGCGGCGGTCAGGCTTTCCTATCGCCCCATGGATCGCGCCGGGAAGACGAGGCTGCTTGCGCTTTGCTGGATCGGGTTTGTGATGGTCTTCTTTACCTTTTCCACCACGCAGGAGTACTACTCGATGCCGTGCTACCCGGCAATGGCGCTGCTGATTGGTTCGGCGATCGCCATGAATGGCCGGATGGTGCGAATCGGAACGCGCGCCCTGACCGTGATTTGCGCCTGCGCTGCATTCGCAGCCATCGCCATCCTTGTCGCTGTGCGGCATGTCCCGACGCCGGGCGATATCTCCAATGCGCTGAGCCCGCACCCTAATGCCTACAAGCTCTCGCTCGGCCACATGGAAGACCTGACGCTCGATTCGTTTGCCTACTTGCGCTTTCCCCTCGCACTGGCCGCGGTTGCGTTCCTGATCGGAGCGATTGGCACCCTGCGCACAGCGCGCCGCGGTGCATTTGTAGCGCTGGGGCTTATGATGGTTGTTTTTTTCCAGGCCGCTCGCCTGGCGATGGTCACGTTTGATCCGTACCTTTCTTCCCGCCCGCTAGTCACGGTGCTGGACCGGTCGCCACCAGGAGGCCTCATTATCGACCACCACTACTATTGGTTCTCTTCGGTTTTCTTTTACACGGATAGAACTGCGCTGCTGCTGAATGGAAGATTTATGAACCTGGTCTATGGCTCGTATGCGCCGGATGCTCCGACTGTCTTCATTGACGACAGTCAATTCAGGGGTATTTGGCTTAAACCGCAAAGGTATTACATTGTGGCCAGGATATCCGCCGTTCCTCATCTGGAATCATTAGTAGGTAGCGGTCAGCTCGATACCGTCGACGTAAGCGGCGAGAAGGTCTTGTTGACGAACCATCCACTCGCAGCCGGTAGTCCGTGAGTCTCGATAGGTCTTTTGTTAGTCAGACCGGGCTCGGAACGTAACAAGATGTACCTGAGACTTATTTCTAGTTTGATTTGGAGAAAACATGCGGATTGCCGTCCTGGGTGGTGATGGGTATTGTGGCTGGGCTACCTCTTTGTATCTTGCGGCAAAGGGACACTCGGTCGCGATCATCGACAATTTTGCCCGCCGCCAGTGGGACTACGAACTGGGCGTGCAGACACTCACGCCGATCCGTCCTCTAGCTGAGCGGCTCAATGTCTGGCATCAATTCACAGCCAAGAACATTGATCTTTTCGTGGGGGATGTGTCGGATTACGATTTTCTCTCTTCTATGGTCAAGGCCTTCAGGCCGGAGGCTGTGGTGCACTTTGCGGAGCAGCGGTCGGCGCCTTACTCAATGATCGATCGGAAGCACGCGGTCTTTACCCAGACAAATAATGTCGTTGGGACTCTGAACCTGCTCTTCGCCATCCGTGAACTGCAACCGGACTGTCATATCGTCAAGTTGGGCACGATGGGTGAATACGGCACGCCAAATATCGATATCGAGGAAGGGTTCCTCACCATCGAGCACAACGGCCGTAAAGATACGCTCCCGTTCCCCAAACAGCCAGGCTCCTTCTATCACCTCTCAAAGGTACACGACAGTCACAATGTTATGTTCACCTGCAAAGCCTGGGGTCTGCGCGCCACCGACCTTAATCAAGGAGTTGTGTACGGCACTGTTACCGATGAAGTCCTGATGGATGAGGCGTTGATCAATCGTTTCGATTACGACGAGGTGTTTGGGACGGTTCTTAACCGCTTCTGCGCCCAGGCGGCAACTGGTTATCCGCTCACGGTATATGGAAAAGGCGGCCAGACACGCGGATTCCTCGACCTTCGCGATACGGTCCGTTGCGTAGAACTGGCTTGCATAAACCCCGCCAAGCCGGGCGAATTTCGCGTCTTCAATCAATTCACCGAGCAGTTCTCGGTCCTGGACTTAGCCATCACCGTCCAAGCGGTAGCCGGACAGATGGGTCTTCACGTAGAAATCGATCATCTTCCGGATCCTCGCGTCGAAGCGGAATCACACTACTACAACGCACGGCATTCCAGGCTGGCAGATCTCGGGCTCAAACCGCACTTGCTCTCAGATTCGCTCGTCGATTCGCTCATCAGTATCGCGCTGCGTTATCGCGATCGTATCGATCCGGCGTTGTTTGCGCCGCAAGTCAATTGGCGGAGCACGCAAAATGAGCGGCGTATCGGAAGCGAAACCAGCAAACGGCCGCTCCTGGCAAAAGATACCGTCTAACACTCACTCGGCTTGACTTTCTGCGCCGACACGCTCAATGGGGGGGACAAGGTTGCCATCACGCATCAGATAGTCCCGTCCTCGCCACCGGATCGTCTTACGCGTAAAACTCGCCAACCAGATCAGGCTGGCCATTCCGTCCCATAGGGGTATCAGGGCCAGCTTCTTCCAGACGCCGGGCTGCTTGAGCCCCCAAGAACCAACCAGTAGGGTCAGCACGGCGCGGACGATGAGATATCCACCAAGATAACTCGCGGCGATGCCCGGCGTTGGAAGAAGCGCGACCGCCAGGAGTGCCCAGGGCAACCCCAGCGTAAAGATTAAGCCGAGATGTCCCCAAGGGCGCATGTGCCGCATGACGGTTATCCAGCGCAGGCGCTTATGGAACAGTTCATTCAGAGAATGATAATCCGCGACCGTGGAGATGGTGTAGGGAAGAAGCTCAACTTCGTAGCCTTGCTCAGCTATGAATCGCCCGACCAACAGATCATCCGCCGGACGATTCTCAATCGAGGCATAGCCGCCAAACGCCTGAAGCCGTGTGCGAGTTGTTGCAATCGTCGGACCTAGTGCAAATTTCACTCCATCCAATTGCTTCGCCACAAGGATTCCGGGATAGAAGTCTGAAACCATCCCAACATCCTGCAGGCGCTGCACCCAGGTCGATTCTTTTGTGGGCACATAAAAACAGGTAACCGCCCCTGTCTTAGGACTCGATAACGGCGCAATCACCTTGCGCAAATAGTCCCGCTCAACGCGCACATCGCTGTCGCTGATCACGAGGTATTCATGTGAGGCTTCCTCTACAAGTCGTGTCAGCTTGGCGACTTTGTCGTTGGTCGCGTTGCGACCCGACCCAATCACAATGCGGATCTGACGTTCCGGGAAGTCGCGGACGAGTCGCTGCAACACCGGGAAGACAGGGTCACTCGTGTCGCCGATGCAGAACAAAATCTCGTAGTCGGGATAATCCTGCCGGCAGAAGCTTGCGAAGTTCTCATAAGCCTCCGGATCAAGTCCCCGCACCGGCTTCAAGTTGCTCACCGGCGGCACAAATCCGGCCGTCTTATCCATATTAGATCGCGCCGTCAGAAAGAACCGTAAAGAACTAAAGATCGCGAGAGCGTAGTAGATAAAGGGGATCGAGGCAATCCCGAGGAACACATCTCGCATCAGGAGGGTTGTCATTAGGCACCAGACAGACTTCACTGTAGTGTAGCGTAGCGTTAGCTGAGCCATTGCCTATCTGGGCGAGTTCAGACGAATGCAACTCGGCGTATTCTCACCCAGCGAGCTGCTTTACGGAAACGTGCGATGACTCGTTTCATGGTTTCAAACTCGCAAGCATTTGGTCCGACGCGATACGTCCGCTGGGCTCTTGTGTGGAGTTTAAGATACGCACTGGTGGCCTGTACGGCTGTGAGTGCATTCCTTGCTTTTGTTCCAAGCTTGTCGGCGCAATCAGCGGCTAAGTCAGCGATTCTCATCTCCGTGATGGACAGCGACCGGCATCCATTGGCGGATGTTAATGATCGAAGGCAGGTCAGATTCGGCGCTACTCTGCAAAGCGATCACGGACGTTCATGGCCTCGCCACACTCAGCGGTCGCGGTTCTGCCGCAGGGCTTCGTCTCATCGCGAGCCTTGTGGGCTACTTTCCCGCTGCAGCCGGTGTCCCTTTGCAAGATCGACCGGTTATTGAGATCACGCTGTCCAAGAAAATACTCCTACAACAGGACCACCGAGGTCCAAGCTGATTCGCAGGGCGTTTTGGCGGAAAGCGCAAACAGCGATGCAAAGCTTCCTCTGGAAAACGCCACGTCCAGCCCTCTGCGTCCCAACACATTGGTCGATGCGCTCCCTTTGATACCTGGCGTTATACGAACGCCCGATGGCCGCGTCCAGGTCGCCGGCCTGGACGAAGAACACAGCTCTCTGCTCATCAATTCGGTTAGCGTGAATGGTCCCGCGACCGGCAACTTTGGCCTAAGTGTTCCCATAGACAGTGTGGATATTCTCAAGGTGATGCAGTCTCCCTTCCTGGCCCAATACGGCAACTTTACTGCCGGGATTGTGAGCGCGGAGACGCTTCGCGGTGCCGTAGACACCGGGATGCGCTGGGAGACGCAGTCTCTCAAGTCGGTTCGCGCCGCGCTCCGGCTTTGCCTGGACGCCCCGCGCGAATAACGCCACCGTCATTCGCGGTGGTATCGGGGTCTTTATGACTCCCTACCGCTCAATACTTATGCGTTCAGCGCTACCCAGAGCAGATCGTCACGACATACGACGGAAGGGGCAATATTACAGACGGACCACGACGCTACAGGAACATCACCAGTACACCGAAGTCCTGGTTTCCGTTTATCATTCAGCAAATCACGAGCGGAGACTTTGCACCGTACAACGTGGCTGGAATGTGGAGGTTGAGCAGGAGGTGAATCAATCTCTCATGCTTAGGTCCGCTATATCCGTGCGAATGGACAAGATCAACTCACTCTTGCGCCTGAAATCACATCGGCCTGGAGCGCTCCGGTGCTCGGCAGCTTGGGCACGCTGCAAAGCAGCCAGATGGAGTCACTGCGCGAGTCGGAGCCACTAAACAACGCCAATTCTTTTTCTCCTATGTCCGCCAATCGGCCCACGGCGATCAAACCGATGAATCCAGTTACCTGGGTGACTTTCCCTTTCCCGTGGTTCGTTCGCAGATCACTGCCAGCACCAAAGGAGAGATCCCGAACCGCTGCCTGCTCTGGGGAACCTGGGTCTTGCCATGGCGAATGCGAATCGTACCGCACATTGAGTATCGCAACGGATTTACCTGGCAGCCGGTGGATGTCCTTCAGAATTACATTCCGTTTTCCGATTACCAACCACGCTGCCCCCGCTATTTTCTCGTCAGACTTCGGGGCGCCTAAGATATCAATGTAGGCGCAGATCACGCGGTACGCCTCTCTATGGAAAGTGCGGAACCTGACGACATATTCTTCGGCAATTATGGGCGGCATTATCTGCTTGATCTTGATTTTCTCTTTTGAACAGATGAACCGCTCCTGTTTCAATGGAATCGCTCGCGTCTTTGTGGAGGGGGAGCTTCGCCTCCGTCAGAATTGGATGCTGCCCTGCGTTATGGCAATTCGCGGTAATTCAACAGGATAAAGCCGACCAATGCCAGGCACAGCGGCCAGAGGTAGCTGGCAATGGTGGCCATGCGGCTCTTGGGTAAACGCAGCTCCAGCCATCGGCTACAACCGGCCGTAATACCAAGCAGTGCTATAGGGGTGTGGCTCATCTCTGCAATCAGTGCTTCTTTCACGTCCCTGGCCGAATGCTCGTGTGTCAACAACATCGCGGCGCCCAGAGCACACATTGCCGGAAAAACGTAAGTGGCCCACCACGCTCTCAACTTGCCTGCCTGCACCGCACATTCGAATGCTGCAAAAATCACGATCAGGAGCGCACCGAAACGATGTTGAAGTACGTCGGGCGCGGCAAAACTCTGCCAAAAGGGACGTGGTCCAAGGGGCCAGTTCTCTGGGTCAGCGCGCAGCAGGATGAAGACGGCTAAACCAGCAAAGCTCAGCGGCCAAAAGCGAGCCCAGCGCATTGTGCGGTGCCGGCTGAGCAGCGCCAGCAGCCCTGCGACGACCACAATCAGTCCTGCCCAGTGATGGTTGTATTCCGACCATGCTCTGTCGGTGTCGTCGCTCCCAACAGTAGCAACGAACTGACTGTCCTGGACGGCCACGGCGAGTGAACTCGGAGGAGCCAGCGCAGCCAAGGGCGGACTGCCCATGCGTGGCAGTTCTGGGTGCAAGCGCACGTATATCTCGTGGGATGTCAGTCTATCCTGAGCGGTAACGTCGACCGCGGGTGCCTGTGCGGTCAGCGAAGCCGCCGTCAACACTGCGAGAAATCCTAGACAAACCTCCGCCTCGACGACCCGGCGCAGCCGCGCCAGCAAAGGTTCAGGGTCGCTGGCCAAACGCCGAACCAGGAACCAATTTCCGGCGCCGAGTGCAATCATCGCCAGCAAAAGGCAGATCTTGGCAACCAGCATGATGCCGTACGCAGTGGTGTATAGCCTGCTCCACGAACCCACGTAGAACCAAGCCATGCCCACTCCGGCCAACACGAGCGCGGCCGCGCCGGGCAGGGCCATCCTGGAGTAGCGCTGGGTCAAACGCCGTGCCTCGTACAGGTCTTCGACGCGGCCTAAGGAAATCAACAGATAGGCCATAGCGCCAACCCAAGCGGCTGTACCCAGGTGATGTGCGGCAGTGAGAATCGCCAGCAGCACGCGATGGTCGATGCGTGCCGCCGCATGGCTGGTGGAGACCGTGGCCGCCAGCAGCAGCAGGCTTAAGGGGAGCATCGCGACCGTCGCTTTATTGCTTTTGAGCCGTGCGCAGATCCAGAGTCCAACCGCGAACAGGATTGCGAAAGAGGCGGCGCGAAAGAAGCCGGTGGCCGTCACATCCTTGAGCGTCAAATCAGAGCCACTCATCAGGATGGCACCGGATGAGGAAACCATGGCAAGCTCGCCAACCACTAACGCGATTGCCGCTATCCTGATACCCCGGCGGCAAAAATTGCCGACGACTTCGCTCGCCCTCGCCGGGCGCACCACCGCCAGGAGAAAGGCAACGCCTCCCAGCAGCAGCGCTTCGAAAGCAAGCGTTGCCGCGCGTGCTAGAACACTCAGCAGATCGATATCGCGCAGGAGCCAGATCAAGAGATTAGGTCTCTACTCTACGTGGAAGGGAACTTTGCCGCGCGTGATGTGTCCATCGGTGGCTAGGACCTGCCAGCGCAACACATAGGCTCCTTTGACAAGCCCGGTCAATTTGGCAGACAGCAACCCGGGTTCGGGCTCGCTCTCGATGGCGACCTTCTCCACTTTTCCGTCAGGGGCGAGCAACGTCAGGGTCGAGTGCTCCATATCGACCCGTGAATTGTATTTGAGGAGGACGGCGATCTCTGGTCCCGAGACGGTACTGTTCACTGCCGGCTGAGAGTTCAACAACACGGCGTGCGCCAAGGCCACTCTTGGAGCAAACAGCGCAATACCGTAAGCAACAGCGATAGCTGCTACAAGCCTAGGCATAAACAGCCGAGTATTCCTGCACATATCCAACGCTCCTCCTTCATCAAATTAAGTCAGTACCTTGAGCACGACGCCTTGCCCGAAAGTGCTGCCTTAAAACGATATCACCGTCTTGTCAATATGAAATCATTGGAGGGACGGCGACGCACTTTATTTGCGACGGGCCGCACATCGTAGCCGAGTATCGTGCTGGTGTCCCTTTTGCGGAATATGTTTTTCGACGATGGCTTGAATCGGCCGATTCAAGTTGCCGTCGGCGGCAACGACTACTGGTATCACGTGGATCTCATCGGATCTGTTCGCGCCTTGACTGATCGTGTGGGAAACCTCATCGGGCAATATGAATATGATGTTTTTGGCGTCCCGCTCCTCGTAGGCGTCCCGCACAATCCCATACGCTATGCCGGTAGAAAGGTCGATGCTGCGCTTGGTTCGTATGACTCCCGCGGCCGCCAGTACGATCCCATTCTGGGCCGTTCCTTGAGCGCGACGCGGTCGGCACGTCGGCCTTCTGATGTCTTGGGCCCTGTACTCAGGCCTCGGTGCAGTCTGCATCGTCCGTTTCGCAGTCGCGTCCGGCTCGATACCTCTTCCATCAATTCGTATACCCTCCCAACTCTGATAAGCGACGACCGACAAGACGAGGCCATAGTCTCTTCACCTATCTTGAACGCGGAGGGAGTTGAATGCTCGTTCACCAGGATGCCCACTCGTCCATGGAAGGGCTGATCGCCGAGACATTCCATTTGAACACCCCGTAGAAGACTACTGACATCAACCCGCGCCTCGCCTGCTTTCGCGCTCCTTGGGATGATTCCTAAGCTTTCGACGCGATCTATCCCTTCCTGCCGCAACCTAAGACTCTAAGTTACAAGCCCATTAAATGTATTTGAATACTCTGTGACTGCCTCCGCTTTTCAGACTTCCTTAAGTTACGCGGTGTTGTAGTAACCACGCTCGCTCATCTTGAGTCGGCCGCCGGGGCCCGCAAACACTGCGCAACAACCGCGCGAGTGGTGCTGTGCTTGCAGCTCATCGCCAGACTACGCAATAGGAAAGCTGACGAAATGCCTCTGAAAAGTAGACGTGTATTTCTAACCTGGCTATTGGTTAGCTGTTTCACCTTGCTCCTCGCGGTGTATCCGCAGTCCGCGAACTCGCAAACGCAAAATGGCACGATCGTTGGAACCGTTCAGGATGCTGGCGGATCGATCTTGGTCAGTGCCAGGATCACGATCGAGCCGACGGGAAGGCAGACCGCGACCAACGATCAAGGTCAATTCCGAGTTTCGGATCTTCCGGCCGGCGATTATACAGTGACGGTGTCCTATGTCGGATTTGCCCCGTCCACCCTGTCGGTAAAGGTCCAGAGCGGGCAAGTGGCAACCGTGAACCAGACGCTCAAGGTCGCGTCTGGCGCCGACACCGTGATGGTGAGCGCGGCGCGTCTCCAGGGCGAGGCGGAAGCCATCAATATCGAGCGTATGTCCTCTGATATTGTTCAGATCCTTCCCGCGCGTGTCATCACCAGCCTGCCGAATACAAATATTGCAGATGCGGTTGGCCGCCTGCCGAGCGTTTCGCTCGAGCGCGACGAAGGTGAGGGCAAATATGTACAGATTCGCGGCACGGAGCCGCGCCTGAGCAACGTCACCATCAATGGTGTCAACGTGCCGGCGCCAGAAGTGACCGTGCGCAACATCAAACTGGACGCGGTTCCGTCGAATATAGTGGAGCGCATAGAGGTCTACAAAACCCTCTCCCCGGACCAGGATGGCGACGGCATCGGCGGAAACGTAAATCTGGTCACCAAGGCCGCACTCGATAAACCCACTTATGCCCTGAGTGGTACCTCCGGCTATAACCCGATTCAAAATGGCTACTGGCGCGGCGGCTTTGATGGCACATTTGGCCAGCGATTTGGCGTCAACAAGCAGTTGGGTTTCCTGCTCGGCGGAACCTGGGATCGGACCAACCGCGGAATCGATGACCTGGAGCCGACGCAAGACATTGCGACCGATCCTGCGACCGGGAATCCGGTTGCTTACACCCCGACGGCCGATCTGCGTTCCTACAACTACTACCGCACGCGATACGGCTTCGATTTGGGTGTTGATTACAAGTTCACGCCGACAACCACTGCCTATGTGAAGGGCCTGTACGCGGACTTCCACGACTACGGAGACACCATCGTTTACACGCCCACTGTAGGAGCGATCACCTCGGCAGGCGGAAACATTCTCAACTTCGACAACACCGGCAGTTATGCATATCGCCATTACATTCGCCGGCCCGACCAGCAGGTGTTTAGTGTTCTCACCGGAGTGAAGCAGGATTTCTCCAAGGACTTTCTCGTCTATAACTTTGCTGTATCTCGCGGGCACAACATTGGCGGGCAGGATTTCCCCACAACAAGTTTCGCCGGCAACAGCAGTGTCCCCTTCTCGCTGGATCTCACCAACCCACTGCGACCCAAGTTCAACGCCACGGACGGAAGCAGCCTCTTCGACGCCGGACAGTATGCTGTCTCTTCCACCGACTCCACGCGCTACCACGCGACTCAGCTGAACATTCAAGGAGATGCGTCCTACGCGCATAACTTTACGATTGCTGCGAAGCCGAGCACGTTTTCTCTTGGAGCGAAGATCCGCAATTCCGCTTCGACGCAAAATGAAAATGATCTGCTCTACGGGCTGGCGGATCCGAACGTGATTCCATTCACGCTGGCGAACGTGGTCGGTGGATATACGAATCCCACCTATTACAACAAGTCGTTCGCCATTAACGGTCAGGCCTACGGTCCGACATCGAACTACAACAGGATCCTCAGCGCAGTGGCGGCAAATCCAGGCGCCTTTGCGCTGGATACCGTTGGCAGCATCACGCAGTCCCAGGCTGCTTTCTTCAACGCGAATGAGCGCGTTTCCGCGGGTTATGTGCAGGACGTCATCTTTATCGGCAAATGGCGGCTGCAGGGCGGGGCGCGTTTCGAAGCAACAGGCACCCACTTTCTAGCCAATCAGCTGACGGCAAATGTCGACGGCCAGGGGAATCCTCTTCCGCCGACCATCACACCCATTCGGCAGGACACCAGCTATTTCAACGTACTCCCCAGCGTGCAGGCGCAATATCAAGTGCAGAAGGACACAAACCTGCGCCTCAGCTACGGTCGAGGCATTTCGCGGCCAAACATCGGAGATCTGGTGCCCTCCACGACCGTTGATCCGAATGCGAGCCCGAAGAGCATCAGCAAAGGCAATCCTAGCCTGCAGCCAACCAAGGCAAACAACTACGACGTGCTGATCGAGCACTACTTCCAGCCGCTCGGCATTCTGCAAGCCGGCTACTTCTACAAGCAGCTTTCCGATCCAATCTTCCCGACAACTACTCAGACCACCGATCCGCAGTACCCTGGAATCGTTTTTCAGCTCAACCAATCCATCAATGGTCCGAGCGCGCATATTCAGGGAGTCGAGATGCAATGGGAGCAACGCTTCTCCTTCCTTCCCGGTCTGCTGAACGGCGTCGGCGTCTCTGCGAACTACAGCTACGTGACATCTCAGATCAGGTTTCCGTCAGGCTTCAATGCTCCCAACGTTGGTGAGCCCGGACGTACGGATAAACCTCGACTGGAACGCGACGCTCCCAATAATTACAACTTCGATCTCACTTACGATAAGGGACGTTTTTCCTCACGCTTCGCAATCAGTCATAACGATGCGAACATCTATGCCTATCAATGGGGGCCAGGCACCGGGCCAGCGACCGATCCGGTGCTCGGGCTCAAGGGGCCGAAGGGTGATCAATACCTGTACCCACATACTCAGTTCGACGTTCAAGGGAGTTATCGGACGTTCAAGGGAATTCAGCTTGTAGTCTCAGGCCTGAACCTGAGCAATGAAGTATTCGGGTTCTATAACGGCAGCGAGAGATATCCGGTCCAACGGGAATACTACCGACCGACGGTGTCTTTCGGCTTGCGTTGGGTCTCTGGCCAGGAGCAGTAGGGCCGGAAGCTCATTTCATGTGTAAGACTGCACGCATCGGCCTCGAACTGCCAGCTTGTGTCGTCCATTTCGCCCTTCAGGAAAATCTAAGGAACACCGTGTAAGTTTGAAGTTGTTTGAGCCTTCTCAGATTCCCGCTCTCAGCCCATTTCAGGAGAATGATGTGCGATTGACTCCAGTACCTGCTCTACCTCTAGCTTTCGTCCTTCTTGCGGGATTCTCACCAGCGACGGCCCAAACCAACTGGCAGGTAACCAAAACACTGCCCGTTGGCGGAGCAGGCGGTTGGGACTACCTAACAGTGGATGCGCCGGGACATCGTTTGTTCGTACCGCGTAGCACGCACACCATGGTCCTTGATGAGGAATCAGGCAAGGTGTTGGGCGACATTCCCGGTCAACAGACAGCGCATGGCGTTGCAATCGTTCCCAAGGTCGGACGTGGCTTTATCACCGACGGCGGTGGAAGCGGCAGCATCGTGATCTTTGATTTGAAGACATATGCGGTGCTGGGTACGCTTGCCACAATGCCAGACTCGGACGGCATTATCTACGACGCAGCAATGGATCGCGTGCTGGCGGTATCCGGGGACGGCGGAGCTCTCATGACCTTCAAGCCGGATATCGATCCACACGACGGAAAGATAGAAGCGCCGATCATGCTGGGCGGAGCGCCAGAGTTTCTCGCTTCCGACGGCGCGGGCAAGGTCTTCGTCAACCTGGAGGATAAGAATGTGGTGGCGGTCGTTGACCTGAACTCGCGGAATGTAGTCGCGCGATGGTCGGTAGCTCCGGGTGGGCAGCCAGTGGGAATGTCCATGGATGCCAAGACGCACCGTCTGTTCATCGGCTGCCGCAAACCGCAGAGGATGATTGTGATGAGCACGCAAGACGGAAAGGTAGAAGCAGCGTTGCCCATCGGCGCGGGCGTGGATGCCACTCTTGTGGATGAAGGTCAGGCATTCGCCAGCTGTAGAGACGGCTCTCTAGTAGTAGTCGGAGAAAAGGCCAGGCAACTCGCAGTGGAGCAGACCGTAAAGACGCCGGATGGCGCCCGAACGATGGGGTTGGACAAGACGAAGCACCAGATCTACTTGCCGACTGCAGAATTCGAGGCTGCGCCCTCGCAGGGGCGTCCTAAACCAAAACCGAACACTTTCAAGATCGTCGTGGCTGCGCGACGGTAAGCGGGCAGACAGAAAAGTCGTTGCCAACTTTGGCGCGATAACAACCATTACTACTGGAACCGTCTCGACTGTGTCGGTCTCACACTGTGCGGCCAGGCTTTAGGGCCCGAAATTGGAGAGCCGGAGAGATGTAGGCATTCATCTCTCCGGCCCAAAGCGCGGCAACTTCTGGGAAAAGGTAACCCAGAGCATGCGCGTTGCCGTCTCCCAGTGAGAATTCGAGTGCGCCCCGAAAGGCAGTAACCAGGGCGCACGCTCAGCAATGACTTGCTCCCGGTACGCCCTGTCGGAGCTAGAAATCAAGACGTGTGGTATGCTTTCGTTCTGTTTCTCAATTGCCATGTTGGTATTCTCATAGTAGAACGTACGTTTTCTTAGATAGGGAAACGATCGTTGTAGATTCGGCGAGTGAAAGCTGGATCTGCGGCTCGAGAAATGCCGCCACATGGATTGGCTCGACCTCCGGCAAGATCGCTCCGTGAGGGCGTCGCTTATATCACCACATAACAGTGACATATATCTTCATGTGAAAGTTCAGAGAGTTAACTAACTACCATTTATCGTTTCGCTCGGACCTCTTGCTCTGATGGCAGTTGAGCGATGTCCCAGCCGCCGCCCAACGCTTCGATCAACTGCACACTGCTCATCATCTGTTGTACGCAGAGCGTGATTATTGTCTGCTGATTTGCAAGTAATGTTGATTGTGCCGTGAAGACGTTCAGATATGGATCAAGTCCGGTCATGTAGCGCGCTGTGGCCACGTCAAGGAATCGTTGCGCAGACGCTATGGTCTCCTGTTGCTGCTCGATCTGCTGGGTGAGCAATCGCGATGACGAGAGGGAGTCCTCCGTTTGCTGAAACGCGGCCAAAACCGTCTGCTTGTAGCCGGCAACATCAGCATTGTAGAGAGCCGCATATTGCGCCATTGTTGACTTTCTAAGACCACCATCAAATATGGTCTCGGAGGCCGTCGGTCCGACTGACCAGTAGCGGCTCGGAGAGGTCATCCACTGCGAAATTTTCGATGCTTCAAATCCCACTGTGCCGCTAATGCTGAGCGTGGGATAGTAGGCAGCTTTTTCTACGCCAATGAGCGCATTTGCTTCGGCCATCGTGCGCTCCGCGGCGGCGATATCAGGGCGCCTTTCAAGAAGTTCCGATGGCACACCGAGCGGGATATCAGGCACTCTGGTCGTCAGAGCCTTCACCGGAATGGAGAAAGTAGAAGCAGGCTCTCCCACCAACAACGCGATTGCATGTTCATACTGCGCGCGAGCAATGCCTGCATTCGTCGCGGTTGCCTCGGCACTGTTCAGCGCAATCTCAGCCTGCGCTACGGCCTCATCATTATCGATACCTGATTTGTACAAGGCATGGGTGAGTTCAAGCGACTGCTGGTCTACCTCCACAGTCTTCCGGTAAAGCTCTTCCAGTGCATCCTGCCCACGTAGCTGAAAGTACGATACAGCCAGATTTGCCTGCTCGGTGAGTTTCAGGTTCTCCAGGTCGGCAGCGCTTACCTGTGCCGCGTAGGACTGTTGATGTACCGTGTTGCGGACACGACCCCAAAGATCAGGCTCCCAGCTGACATCAAAAGGCAGGTTGAAAAGATTGCTGTTTGGATTGGCACTGGACGATCCGCTTTGTGATTGGGGAGACCGGCTGCGGGAATAGGAAGCTCCCACACTCATAGTTGGGTAATAACTGGAGCGCGCCTGCTGGATCTGAGCCCGCGCGGCCACGAAATTGGCGTAGGACTGAGCGATGTTCTGGTTCGAGATATTTAATTTGTCTTCGAGAGCGTTCAACTCGGGTTCTTGATAGATCTCCCACCACTTCCCGCGAAGCGCGGCATCTTGCGGCTGCGCAGGCTTCCAGGTGCTGCCATCCGCAGCCTGTTGCGGTCCTGATTCCTTGAACGCGGGAGGAGCTGGCATTACTGGACGTGTGTATCTTGGACCAACGTTACATCCCATCAATCCACCAATGACAGAAAGCAAGAATGAAAGGCGGATGAAGCAGCTTAGCTGGATGGCTTTGTACTCAACCACACGGAGAGGAGGATGTTGCATAGGATCCTCCATTAGATTGCCCTCCGCGGAGCGGCCACTGCACCGGCATTGCCATGGCTCCGGAAGCGGAGGCGCAGTCGGTCGAGAAACAGATAGATCACAGGTGTTGTGTAGAGCGTGAGCATCTGGCTGACGATGAGGCCACCTGCGACAGCAATTCCCAGGGGGCGCCTGAGCTCCGATCCCGTGCCGTGACCCAGCGCAAGCGGAAGAGCCCCGAAAAGGGCGGCCATCGTCGTCATCATGATGGGACGGAAGCGCAACAGGCAGGCTTCGAAGATGGCATCTCTCGAGTTTTTCCCCTCAGTTCCTTCGGCCAAGAGCGCGAAATCGATCATCATGATCGCGTTCTTCTTTACGATTCCGATAAGCAAGACAATGCCGATGAGAGAGATTACATCCAGTTCGCTTTTGCAGATGATGAGAGCCAGCATGGCTCCTACGCTCGCGGGCGGCAACGTAGTGAGAATCGTGACTGGATGTATGAGGCTTTCATACAAGACGCCCAATACAATGTAAACCGCAAAGAAAGCCATCACAATGAGCAGGATCTGATTGACGAGCGACTTCTTGAAGTCTCCAGCAGTGCCGGTAAATCCCCCCCGCACGGTACGAGGCAGGCCAAGCCTCTGCTGCAATTTCTCAATGGCGAGAGTGGCATGTTGAAGGGAGATGCTCGTCGCAAGATTGAAGGACACGGTCACGGCGGGAAAGAGCCCGTCGTGATTGATTAAAAGAGGGGATGTCGAATTTATCGTGCGGACGAAGGTATCCAGCGGGACGGCGTTTCCACCGGATGGATGAACATAGATCGAGTTCAGCCCAAGTGGATTTTGCGTATACTGCGGCGCCGCCTCCATCACAACGTGATATTGGTTCAACGAAGTTAAGATTGTGGATATCTGCGCTTGGCCAAAGGCCCCGTATAGCGATTGGTCGATAAGCTGCGGGGTGATGCCGAAACGAGCAGCTGTGCGGCGGTCATAGGTAACCGAGGTCTGCAAGCCGCCATTTTGCTGATCGATGTTTACATCCTTCAGTTCAGGAAGTTTTTTCATCTCCTGATACAACCTCGGTCCCCATGTATCGAGGTCGGCGACATTGTCGGCTGACAATTCATACTGGTAAGCAGCGTTACTGCTCTTTCCTACAGACGGAATGTCCTGATAAGGCTTGAGGTGTGTCGAGGCTCCAGTCACGGCATCCAATTTCGGCCGCAAGCGATCAAGCACTTCGGCCGCGCTCAACCTCCTCTGGCCTAATGGCTTTAGCGTAACGAAGAGAAATCCCGAATTGCTTCCATCTTCGCTGCCCGGACCGGAAGTGCCGCCAGTGAAGCCGGTGACGGCTTCTACTGCGGGGTCGGCCTTGATCACCCTCTCAATGGAGAGTAAGGCGGATTGCATTGCGCGGAAGGAAGCATCTTGCGGCCCCTGAATCCCGCCGAGCAGTGATCCCGTATCTTGTATGGGGAAGAATCCCTTTGTGACATCTCCCATCAGAACGACATTGAGCGCAAGCGTCCCGAAGAAAACGAGTAAAACTATGGTCGGGTGCTTCAGCACCCAAAGCAGACTTTCGCGATAGCCATCCAGAAGGCCATCGAAGACTCGCTCACTCAGCAAATATAGGCGGCCATGAATGACGCCGTTATTGGGTCGGAGCGTATAAGCACACATCATCGGAGTGAGCGTCAGCGAAACCAACATGGAAATGGCAATCGAAATGGCGAGAGTAACCGCAAACTCGTGAAAGAGCCTTCCCGGGATTCCTCCCATAAACAGAATCGGTATGAACACCGCGATCAGCGACAGGCTCATAGACAAGACGGTGGGTCCTGTTTCTTCCGCACCCTTAAGAGCCGCTGCCATCGGAGGGACGCCCAACTCCATCAGACGAACGACGTTCTCCATCACAACAATCGCGTCATCGACGACAAACCCGGTGGAGATGGCAAGGGCCATGAGCGATAGATTGTCCAGCGTGTAGCCGCACACGTACATCACCGCAAAGGTGCCGATCACTGAGACTGTCACCGCCGCGCCGGGGATGAGGGTGGCCCGTAGGTTGCGCAGGGACAGGAAGACGACCAGGACTACTAAACCAATCGATAGAACCAGCGTCAGTTCCACATCCTTCACCGAAGCACGGATGGTAGTCGTAAGATCTCCCGTGACCAGCAACTGCTCATTCGATGGGATCGAAGCGCGAATCGCAGGTAGTTCGTGCTTAATCTCATCCACGGTACTGATGACGTTTGCGCCAGGCGAACAATAAACAAGAAGGCTAACGGATTGTTTGCCGTTAACGTAGGCCACGGAGCGAACATTCTCAACTGAGTCGGTGACGGCTGCAACATCGCTAAGCCGTACTACGGAATTATCTTTCGATCCGACAACGAGAGGCGCATAGTCACGGGCCTTTGAAATCTGATCATTCGCCGTTATATCTGCTATGGTGTTTTCATCTGAGATCTGTCCCTTAGGACGGTTCGCATTTTGCGCGCTGATTACGCCGGCGACATCCTGCAATCCGAGACCGTAGTGGTTTACCTGTTGCGGATTTAGATCGATTCGGACAGCGGGCAATGATCCACCAAGAATCGTCACTTGTCCGACTCCACCTATCTGAGCGATCTTCTGCTGGATGATGGAGGATGCAGTGTCATAAAGAGTGCCGATGTCGGCAGTGGGTGAGGCCAGATTGAGTACCAGCACAGGCGCTCGTGCGGAATCGATCTTGCGATATGTCGGATTCGCCGGCAGATTTGCTGGCAGATAACTACGGGCGGCGTTGATCGCGGCTTCTACATCACGCGCGGCGCCATCCACATCTCTGTTCATATCGAAGGTCAGTCTGATCGATGTAATCCCAAGAGAGTTCGTCGAACTCATCGACGTGATTCCAGCGATGTGACTGAACCGCCTCTCCAATGGCGTTGCCACGGAAGATGCCATGTTCTCGGGGCTAGCGCCAGGAAGTGCAGCCGATACCTGGATCGCTGAGAGATCAACCAACGGCAATGAGGCTACGGGAAGGTGGCCGAACGCTATCATGCCGAGCAGCAGTACGCTTACGGCTAATAGTGTCGTCGCGACCGGTCTCTTTATAAACGGGGCCGAAAAGGTCATGGCTGCGCCATCGCATCGGCCGCTAGCGAAGACTTACATGAACTCAGTCGTTTCCCCAGCTTGTCAAAGAAGATGTAGATGACAGGAGTGGTATAAAGCGTTAGAAACTGGCTAAGAAGCAGGCCGCCAACCATTGCAATACCCAAGGGGCGTCGAAGTTCAGAGCCGATGCCAGAACCGAAGGCCAAAGGGAGACCGGCAAGGAGCGCTGCCAGGGTCGTCATCATGATGGGACGGAAGCGCAAGAGGGAAGCTTCGTAGATTGCTTCCGTGGAGGTAAGATCGCGAGTCCTTTCAGCCTCCAAAGCAAAATCGACGATCATGATGCCGTTCTTCTTGACGATGCCGATCAGCAGAATGATGCCGATGATGGCCACAATGCCAAGATCCTGCCGGAAGAACATCAACGCCAGCAAAGCACCGACTCCGGCCGAAGGAAGCGTTGAAAGAATGGTGATTGGATGAATGAAGCTCTCGTAAAGGATTCCAAGCACAACGTAGACCGCCACCAACGCCGCCAGGATCAGTAGAGTCTCATTGGAGCCAATTGCTTTGTAAGCTTGGGCGGTGCCCTGAAAACTCGCTTGGACGCTTGCCGGCATTCCTATCCGATGTTGCACTCTTTCTACGCCGGCGACAGCCTGGCTCAAGGAAGCATTCGGCGCCAAATTGAAAGAAACGGTCACAACCGGGAACTGACCCTGGTGCGCGATGGTCAATGGGCTGGAACTCTTTTCAAAGTGTGCGAGCGCAGAAAGCGGTATCGCAGAGGATGCCGAAACCGATGTGGTGCCGGAGCCACTTCCTGTTCCCGATGAAGTAGAAGACTGATTGGATATGGCCGACAAGCCAGATGTTCCATTCGTCGCAAGAATGGAGCTTTGGGACCTCGAGGACGAGGCGAGCCCACCGGAACCAAGAGGCGATAACACAGATGCACCGACTGCGCCCGACAGACTCGTTCGTTGCGTTCCCGAGATCCCACTTGCAGAAGAGACGGCAAATGTATTTACAGAAGGAGTGGTGCTATTGGCGGATGTCCGACCGGAGGTCGAAGCAGGACTGGAACTCGCACCGGTTGGCGATGAGGAACTCTGGAGATAAATGTCCTGCAACTTTTGCGGATTTCTTTGAAAATCAGGGGATGCTTCAAGTATGACGTGATACTGGTTGAATTGGGTATAGAGCGTGCTGATCTGGCGCTGGCCAAACGCGTCATACAGAGTGGAGTCGATTGCATCCGGGGTGATATTCATGCGTGAGGCAGTCGCCCGGTCGATCACGAGATTCTCGGCCAGCCCGCGAGGCTGTTGATCGGTGGCGACGTCTCGGAGCTCGGGTTGCTTCCGCAGTTCGGCAACCATTCTTTCCGTCCATGTATTGAGTTCCGCTTGGTCGGCGTCTTCCAGCGTGTACTGGAATTGGTTGCGGCTGGCACGATCGTCCACTGTCAGATCCTGCACCGGTTGCATGTAGAGATGTATGCCTTCCACTTTCGCCACCTCTGATTGCAAGCGTCGGATTACGGTTGTGGCATCGGCGTGGCGTTCAGCAAATGGCTTCAGGTTGATCTGGAGGCGTCCGCTGTTCAGCGTTGCATTTGTTCCATCCACACCGATGAACGAGGAGAGGCTGGCAACTGCGGGGTCCTGAAGAATAACTTTCGCCAGCTCCTGCTGCCTGCCTGACATGGCTTGGAAGGATATGGACTCAGGAGCTTCCGAAATGCCCTGAATAATGCCGACATCTTGTATCGGGAATAAGCCTTTCGGAATCACAACGTAGAGATAGATGGCAAACACGAGTGTTGCGCCGGCTACCAAAAGTGCCGAGCTTTCATGCCGAAGAACCCACCGCAAGGTTCGGCTATATTGTGCGATAAGAGCTTCGAACACTCGTTCAGACCAGAGATAGAAGCGTCCCCGCTCTGACTGCGATTGGCGGCCCAGCAGACGAGCACTCATCATGGGAGTCAGTGTGAGTGAAACTGCGGCGGAGATGAGGATCGTAACGGCGAGTGTGATGGCAAACTCACGGAATAGTCTTCCGACGATGTCTCCCATCAGAAGCAGTGGGATCAGGACTGCGATAAGTGAGATTGTGAGCGAAATAATAGTGAAACCGATCTGCTCTGCACCCTTGAGCGCCGCTTCGCGTGGCCTAAGCCCTTGTTCGAGATAGCGCGATATATTTTCGATCATCACAATCGCATCGTCGACCACAAAGCCGGTTGAGATCGTGAGAGCCATCAGGGTGAGGTTGTTCAGGCTATATCCCAGCAGATACATAACGGCCAGCGTTCCAACCAGAGAGATCGGAATGGCAATAGCCGGGATGATCGTGGCGGATAGATTGCGCAAAAAAACGAAGATGACCATCACGACGAGACTGATCGTAAGGGCTAGTTCGAACTCCACATCCTTAACCGACGCCCGAATTGTCGTTGTCCGATCGGTCAGCACCGTAAGCTCAACCGACACCGGCAGGTTGGCCTTGAGTTGAGGAAGGAGATCCTCGATACTTCTTACGACGGCAATGGTGTTTGCTCCCGGCTGGCGTTGGATGTTCAGGATCACAGCGGGGGTCTGATTTTTCCAGCCCGCGAGACGTGCGTTCTCGACACCATCGCTGATCTTGGCAACATCTGAAAGCGTGACGGGTGCCCCATTCCTATAGGCAACCAGCACGTCGCGATACTCATTACCGGAGAGCAATTGGTCATTTGCATTAATTTGAAAGTTCTGTGCTTCTCCGTCGAAGGTTCCTTTCGCGGCATTGACACTTGTACTCACAAGCGCGGTTCGCAAGTCTTCTAGACCAATGCCATAGGTCGCTAACGCAGTGGGATTGACCTGGATGCGGACTGCGGGCTTCTGGCCGCCGCCAATCGTAACGAGACCGACCCCACTGAGCTGAGAGATCTTCGGGGCCAGCCGAGAGTCCGCCAAGTCCTCTACCGTGGAGAGGGGGAGGGTCTTTGAAGTCAGGGCGAGTGTCAATACAGGGGCATCCGCCGGATTTGACTTGCTATATACCGGAGGTACCGGCAGGTCAGTAGGCAGATAACTCTGCGCGGCATTGATGGCGGCCTGTACCTCCTGTTCCGCGACATCAATATTCAGCCGCAGTGAGAACTGCAGAACGATCACGGAACTACCGTCGGAACTACTGGAAGTCATCTGTGTCAGACCCGGTATCTGGCCAAACTGCCGTTCGAGTGGCGCTGTAACCGCAGACGACATCACGTCGGGACTGGCTCCCGGATAGAAGGTCCGAACCTGAATCGTCGGATACTCTACTTCGGGTAATGCGGAGACCGGTAGTTTGATGTAGGCTGCGGCGCCGACTATTAGAATCGCCACCATGAGCAATACCGTCGTGACAGGCCGAAGAATGAACGCGCGGGAGGGACTCACGATGCAGACCCCTTATCTGTTCCTGCCTTGTGGGATAGCTGTTCTACCGTAACCGGCGTTCCGTCTTGGAGCTTGTCGAAGCTTGAAAGTGCCACCACCTCTCCGACCCGCAGACCTTTCACTGCTGTCGAATTGCCGTCGGTGCTTTGCTCGGTGACATTCCTGACCGACACCGCACCGTTATCGACAACGAAGACAAATGCCTGAGTTCCATTGCGCTGGATTGCAGCGGTTGGAATAAGAACTGAATTCTTGAGTGTTGTTACCAATAGCCGCGCATTGACGAACTGGTTTGGAAACAGGGAGAGGTCACGGTTACTGAATTGGCCACGAAAGCGAACGGTACCGGTAGAGGTGTCGACCTGGTTGTCGAGGGTCAGCAGAGTTCCGGTTGCCACCTTGGTTTCAGCAGACCGGTCAAAGGCTTCCACCACGAGGGATTTGTGTTGACGCAGTTGCGTCTGAATCTCTCCGAGATGGTCTTCGGCCACGTTAAACACAACTGTGATCGGCTGAAGTTCGGTGATCACTACGAGCGTGCTCGAGTTGCCCGCGAAAATAGTATTGCCGGGATCGATAAGCCGCAGACCAACCCTGCCTGAGGTGGGAGCTGTGATGTGGCAGTAGCTAAGTTGGATCTCTGCATACTGCACTTGACCGAGATCGAATTTGACGGCTCCTTGATCCTGAACGACGGCCTGCTCCTGGTCGTCGAAAACCTGCTTTGCAACAGCGTGCGAAGCGAACGCATCCTTGTAGCGGGCAAGATCAATCTCCGCCTGCTTGAGAACTCCGCGGTCGTGATCGAGTAAGCCTTCCGCCTGCTGCAATTGTGCCCGGTAGGGGCGCGGATCGATGTCGATAAGCAGGTCGCCTTTACGGACGATCTGTCCCTCGCGATAATGCACGGCAAGGACTTGGCCGCTCACCTGGCTGTAGATGTTCACTGTAGTTATCGGCGTCACCGTGCCAAGCGCATCGATATAGACGCCCATGTCCCCCTGATAGGCAGTGCCGGTGTGAACAATGACTGAACTCTGTCTTTCATCGGTAATTGGAGTGCGCCCCTTATGCTTGCCAGTACGCAGCGCAAAGAAGACGCCAGGCGCCAGGATGGCAGCCAGAAAAATCGCCACTATCCTCTTTGACTGGGAAGGGCTCTTTGCGATGACGACCTGCCGTACAACTCCAGATTGCGGGATCGTCTCTTCGCCCTCTCCGATCTGTCCGCTCACTTGCTATTCCCCGAAGAGATCTTCAGACGCATCTGCGCTTGCAGTCCCATCATCCGGAACAGAAGGAGGAGCGCCGTACAGGACTTATCGAGTAACCATCTTCTGATCTTCATGAGTCCTCCGGAGTATCTATTCTGCGGAGGACAACAGGACGGCGCCGTCAGGAACGGTTAGTTGTATGTACAGA